>ERZ777306.222-NODE-222-length-117909-cov-74.832386_pt1 | contig 117909 bp, 74 predicted proteins | sample MGYA00374966_ERZ777306 | MGnify/ENA primary metagenome ERZ777306 (study PRJEB29329, sample SAMN06343882) | mouse gut metagenome | isolation source: Mouse cecum | place: Austria: Vienna | collected 2014-11-15 ...
AAGTTGAAATATCAGCTATAAAATTATGACTGAAGAGAATTTAAACAGGCTCTTATAGTTGGATTATGAAGAATTTTCCTACATTTGTTTCGTTAAACCATGAAATCTCTATTATGATTAAGTCTGTCAACCCGATGAAAAAGAGCTGCTTGTCATTCCTTTTACTGTTGTTTTCCTGTTCTTCAGTCCTTGCCGATGAGCGTTTGGACTCGCTGTTGAATGTGCTTGACGCAACCATAAAAGAGGCAGACGCTTATGTGCAGATTAAGGAGAACAGGCTTCGTGAGCTAAAGAGAGAAGCCGGAAAGACACCACCTGTCTCCATCGAACGATATAATCTGAATAATAGGATTTATTTTGAATACAAGGCGTATAGCTCCGATTCCGCACTCCATTATCTGAATGAAAACAAATTACTGGCACGGCAGTTGAATGACGGGGAACGTGAACTTAAAATTCAGTTGGAGCTGTCCTATCTGTTATCATCCATCGGAATGTATATGGAAGCGGCGGATATACTGGGAGCCATAGACCGACCGTCACTTCCACAGTCTCTTCTGGGATTTTACTATACATGCTATGAACATGTATATGCCGAAGCAGGAGCGGCGCAGCCACGATACAAGATGTTTTCATCGCGCTATTTCAAGTTGAGCCGTGCCTATCGGGACTCTATGCAGGTAACCTTGGAACCCTCTTCGGATACTTACCTGTGGTTGCGCGAAACCCAGCTGAAAGAAGCCGGGAAATACGATGAAGCTCTTAAATTCAGTGACCGGCGGCTTTCGGAATCTCCATTCGGCACTCCTCAATATGCATTGGTGGCTTATCAGCGCTTCCGTCTTTTTGAAAGTATGGGGAAGAAAGACGAGCATTTATATTATTTGGTTCTTTCCGCTATTTCCGATGTACGTTCCGCCATCAAAGAGCAGTCCTCGTTGATGGTACTGGCACAGGAACTGCATGGCAAAGGAGATTTGAAACGCGCGTATGCATATATCAACTTCTCCTGGGAAATATCACAATTCTATAAAACGCGGTTGCGCAGTTGGATGAATATAACCCCGCTTTCCATGATAAACGGGAATTACCAGGATATCATCAGGAAACAAAACAAGGAACTGCTGATTTATATCGTATGTGTAGCCCTGCTTGCGTTATTACTGGTGATAGCGTTAATCTACATCTATCGGCAGATGAAAGCCCTTTCCGTTGCCAAGAAAGGATTGCAGGAAGTGAACGAACGACTCTTCTCACTGAATGAAGAACTGGAAGAGGTGAACCGGCATCTTCGTTCCACAAATTTAGACCTTTCCGAGTCCAACCTTATTAAAGAAGCTTATATCGCCCGTTTCTTCAAGCTCTGCTCTGTCTATGTAGACCGTCTGCAGGCATACAGAAAGCTGGTAAACAAGAAATTGCAACGAGGACAAGTGGCCGAACTGTTGAAAATGACACATCTCAGCAATGATATTGTGACCGTTGAGGTACAGGAATTATATGCGAACTTCGATTCCGCCTTCCTGCATCTTTTCCCGAACTTCGTGGAATCTCTCAATCAATTATTGCTGCCCGAAGAACAAATCGTCTTGAAACCGGACGAATTACTTAATACGGAACTGCGGATTTTTGCCCTGATTCGCCTCGGCATTAAGGACAGTTCGCAGATTGCGGAGCTTCTGCATTACTCGGTCAATACTATCTATAATTACCGTTCGAGAGTGAAGACCAAAGCACGCGTTTCACGCGAAGATTTTGAAGATTTGGTAGCTAAAATCCGCTAAATAGGTCTGTATCAAATCTACCTTTTGATGCGGGCATGATGTGTGTTAATATGCTGTTTGTCAACATATTGGTGCTTTGCGAATGTTGTGAATGTCCACTTATATCTTATTGGCTATTTTTTATTGTGTCATTTCCATCTATTTTTGTCATAACCGAGTGGAAGTAATACATTCTTCCGCCCCGGGAACTTCTTTTTTATTAACCTTTATAAAAACACACATGAAAAATGATTTATTGCATTTTTCCATACCGGAAAAAGGAGGAAGAACGAAACGTCAGTCTGTGAGTTGGTTTTGGTGTTGGGTTGTCCTCTGTGTATGCGGAATAGTTTGCATCGCCTGTTCTGATGATGACTCCGTGAAAAAGAACCCTTACCTGCAAACAAGTACCCGCGCTATGCTGAAAGAGGTGGTAGAGGTCAAGTTTATCAACATTGATGGAAATACCGATATTACTGTCGATTTTGGTGACGGAACGGTGAAGAATGGTAAAGCTGCCGAAGCTGTCACTCATGCCTATACTCAAAGCGGTGACTATATTTTGCACGTCACGGCAGGTCAGTATGAGGTGCAGAAAAGAATCCGCATTTACAATCTGTTGGCGTTGACGGAAGCGATGAAGCAATTCAGGGAACCGTCTAACAAGAAAGTATGGGTGATGACACACCGTGCACATACCACGGACAGGACTGTTCCCGAGAACTCGGTGTCTTCCGTAGAAGATGCCATTGATTCGGGAGCCGAAGTGATAGAGTGCGATACCCACGTGACAAGTGACGGAGTGGTAGTGGTATGCCATGACCAGACAATCAATGCCACCACGAACGGTACGGGCGACATCACAAAAATGACCTACGCGGAATTACAAAAGTACAACCTGAAAGACCGGAACGGTCGGGTAACCGATGAAAAGATGCCCACTCTTGAAGAGTTTCTGAAAGCGGGACGTGGCAGAATCTACTACAACCTCGATTATTCCCCGCGTACGGCTTCTTCCCAACAGGTAGTGGACATCGTGATGAAACTTGACATGATGGAGTCCGTATTCTTCTATTGCAACAGTGTGCAGAAAGCGGAAGAAGTGCTGGGCATCACCTCCAAAGCCCATGTTTACACATGGACGGGAAACCACAAACCGATGATGGGACTGCCGGGTAACTACTTCGTGCAATACAGCTACCTGACAAATGGGAAAAGTACCCCGTTGGGAAGTTCCATCAACGACGGAATGCTGGCTACCGTGAATATGCTTCCTGCAAGCGGCAGCAGTGTTTCCGAATGGACACTGAACGAGGATTATCTGGATGAACTCCTGCAAATCTATTCGATGGTATGTATGATACAGACGGATGTGCCCGACTTGTTGATTCCTGCGTTACAGGCGAGAGGACTGCGTTAACTTTATCATCTAATATAAAAATCATCTATTTATGAGAAATATTCATTGCAAAATGTGTACCTGTCTGTTAGGTATATTGCTGATGCTGTTTTCTGGTATCCAGGCAAGGGGAGCTTCGTGGGAAGCGCAGCAGGAACGTAAAATATCCGGTACGGTCATCGACGAGAAGGGCGAACCTGTCATCGGTGCTTCGGTGGTGGTTGTAGAGACGAAACAAGGAGCGATAACCAATATAGAAGGAAAGTTCAGTGTGAATGCCCCGCAGAACGGTCGCCTGAAAGTGTCTTATATCGGATACGAAACACAGGAGGTAGCCATCAAAGACCGCCAGTCTTTGCGAATTGTGCTGAAAGAAGAATCGACCGCTTTGAATGAAGTGGTGGTAGTAGGTTACGGCACGATGAAAAGGAAAGAAATGACTTCGGCTATTTCGCACGTAGGTGCTAAAGACCTTAATCAGATTTCCAGTCTCGATGCTTCCATGCTCCTGCAAGGGAAGGTGTCCAGCGTATCGGTTTCGAATACGGCTTTGGCCGATCCGAACAGTACGGGAAGTATTCAGATTCGTGGTATATCTTCACGTAATGCCGGCCTGGGCCCGTTGATTGTTGTTGACGGAGTGCCGGGCGGTGATATGACGAATATCAACCCTGCCGATATTGAATCTATCGACGTGTTGAAAGACGGTGCGGCTTCCGCTATCTACGGTACGCGAGGCAGCAACGGTGTTATTCTGGTGAATCTTAAAAAAGGAACAAGAGACGGGGGAGTGCATACTACATATAGCACCGCCGTTACTTTTAATAAGGCGAAGAAAGAGCTGGATATAATGAACGCTGAAGAGTATCGTGCCTACCGTACCGTATCCAATCCGCTTTCCGATATGGGAGCTACCACAGACTGGTTCGATGCCGTTACCCGCCTGGGCGTAACGCATATGCATACATTGACCTTCTCCGGTGGAAACGCGAAAACCAACTATCGTGTGACTGCCGACTACCGCAAGGCACAAGGTATCGACCTGCGTTCAGACCGCCGCGAGTACGGTGCACGTGCCACTATCAGCCACACAACGAAAGACGGTCTGTTCACATTCTCCGCCAACATGACTCCGCGCGTAATCGACCGGAACAAATCGGCAAGCGTCTACGGCAGTGTTATCAAGAATAACCCGACCATGCCTGTTTACGATTCCGAATCCGCCAATGGTTACTATCGTTTCCCTTCCGGTGGAGACAGCTCCAATATCGTCGAGCAACTGAATGAGGAAGAGAACGGAACAGAAATCAAACTGTTGGAGTGGAATGCTACGGCTGCCGTCAATCTGCTTCCCCTGTTCAATCCGAAGAACCCGAATATGGTGCTGAAATCACAGGTGACCCTTTCACAATACCAGGTCGATAAGTTCAACGGATGGTTCACCCCGTCCACCTATGGCCCTAATGTCAACTCAAGCGTTGCCGGAAAAGCAAGCCGTGACTTTGACAAGAGCACCAGCAACAACCTGGAGTGGGTGACCAACTTCTCCACCCGCATCAAAGACCACCAAATCCGTGCAATGGTAGGATATAGCTATAACTACGGTGTAAGTTCGGGCATGGGCGCGGAAAACTGGGACTTCTCTTCCGACGGCTTGATGTACAACAATCTCGGCTCCGGTCTGGAAGCAGCGAAAGAAGGAAAGACAATGATGAGTTCCTACAAAAACGACCATAAGCTAATCAGCTTCTTCGGACGTGTCAACTACGACTGGAAAGAACGCTACCTGTTCACTTTCTCTTTGCGCCACGAGGGTTCTTCCCGCTTCGGTGAGAACCACAAATGGGGTAATTTCCCTGCGGTATCCGTGGGCTGGCGTATCTCTGACGAGAAGTTTATGAAAGGACTATCCTGGCTTGATGACCTGAAAGTACGTTATGACTACGGTGTCACCGGTAATCAGGAAATAGGAAACTATCAGTCCTTAGCTACGTATAGAGCCTATGGCTGGTATCAGTATAACGGCAACAACTTCCACGTATGGGGGTCGAGCAAGAATGTCAATTCGGAACTTCGCTGGGAAAAGGGACACAATCAGAATATCGGTCTGGACTTCTCACTCTTCAAGCACAAAGTGACCGGTTCATTTAACTATTTCCACCGTAAACAAAGCGATTTGCTCGGTAGTTACTCCGTATCCGTGCCGCCCAACCTGTTCACCACTATCTATGCCAATGTGGGTACGCTCCGCAATACAGGTTTCGAACTGGACGTGACGGTAAATGCCGTCCGGACGAAGGGCTTCGCTTATAGTTTTACATTGGTGGGCGCTACTAATAACAATAAGTTTGTCAGCTTCTCCAACGATGTCTATAAGGGGCAGAAGTATTATTCGACCTGCAATATGGCGAATCCCAACAATCCGGGATACTTGCAACGGATTGAGGAAGGCGAACGTATCGGTAATTACTTCACCTACCGTTATGCAGGCGTAGACAAGAAAGGCGACTGGCTGATTTACGATAAGAAGGGCAATGTGATTCCGATAGCCCAGGGTTCGGAAGAAGACAAGGCGGTGACCGGCAACGGTCTGCCGAAATTCACCGGCTCCATAACGCACAACTTCACTTACAAGAATTTCGATTTGACCGTTGCTTTCCGTGGCGCTGCCGGATTCGATATATTCAATGTGCACGATTTCTACTTCGGATTGCAGAGCATGAGTACCAACCAGCTGACGACCGCTTACTCGAAGAACGCGCATATCACGACCGGCAAGAACGTGATAACCGACTATTTCATCGAACCGGGCGATTACCTGAAGATAGACAACATCACTTTGGGATATACGATGAACCTGAATAAGAAGTATATCGAGAAAATACGTTTGTTCGGCACAGCCAACAATCTCTATACGTTTACGAAATTCACGGGTGTAGACCCTTCTACTTACGAAGTCAACGGTCTGACACCGGGTACTTTCGGGGGAGGATACAACTATTATCCGTCTGCTTTCCAGTTTATTTTAGGTTTACAAGTTAGTTTTTAAAAAAGGAACGATTATGAAAATAACAAAATATATCATAGGATTAGGTCTGATGGTGGGCACGGTATTGGGCTTGCCGTCCTGTACCGACTTGTCGGAAACGGTGTACGACCAAGTGATGTCTAAAAACTACTATAACACGAAACAAGATGTCATCAATGCCGTGTTCCGTCCTTTTGAACATATGTACTGCTGTATCTGGATACGTCATGAGAACGAAGAACTGCCGGCAGACCAGTTTATTACTCCTACCCGTGGCACTTGGTGGTACGACGGTGGATTGTGGGAAATGTATCACCGCCACCAATATGATGATATTAACCAGGGTGACTGGTTGATTGAATGGGAGAACTTTTATGTAGGCATTGCCCAGTGCAATATGGTGCTGGATGATTTGAGCCAGTTGACCCCGTCTTCTTTTGGCTTGAGCGATGGTGAGTTTGAGAATTTCAAGGCACAGTTGCGCTGTATGCGTGCCTGGGGGTATCTCCGTCTGCTGAATACACATCGTAACTGTATCCTGACTACCACTTCAGACCAGGCGGTGAACGAGCAGCCGGAAAACCGGAAGCAAGTTTCTCCGCAAGTAATGTTCGATTTCATCGAGAGCGAATTGAAAGACTACTGTCTGGCTGCCTTGCCATCGAAGAGCGGGCAATCCGGCAATGGTGCCCAACAGGGGCAATTTACGAAAGCTGCCGCTGCATCTTTATTGGTACGCCTTTATCTCAATGCGGAAAAATGGATTGGACAGCCCAAGTGGCAGGAATGTATTGAGATGTGTAACCGCATCACTGGTGGAGAATTCGGATATTATGCGATTGCGGACAACTGGTATGAGCCTTTCGACTGGAACAATGAGATGAGTAATGAGGTGATATTCGGTTTCCCCGGTTCCTACGGGCTGACTAGCTGGCATCTCCACAACGACCGGAGAACGGTGTACGGACGTGGTTTGCCTTATGGAAGTGCCTATTACCTGAAAATAGAAGGAAATGGCGAACGTAATCCGAAATACGCGCTTTCACCGAGCTATGACAACCAGCAACCCCGCGAACTGTTTGGTTACGAACTGGGGATGGTCACCCGAAAATTTGCCAAATATCCGGGAGATGTCCGTTATAAACAATATGTAAATACAGGCAATAACACAAGGGAAGGCATGTTCTTCCTCGAGGGCAAGATTGCGAACTCAGCGGTCAGTGGAGGATATGCCAAGAATCCGGATAATCAATATGTGCTTTACCTGCGCGACCAGGTGGGACGTTTCGAGGGAAATGCCGAATCGGGTTATATCTCCAATCCGGCTTATAAGGAATCAAAGTTGGGCAACGGTGACTTCAACTCAGGTCTTTACTGCGTGAAATATCCGTTCTACCCGTTCACAGGAGGATATTATATTGAATCGGACTATACGGAGATACGTCTGGCGGAGATTGTCTATTCGCAGGCGGAATGTCTTCTCCGTCTCGGACAGGCAGGAGAAGCGGGCAAGTTGCTGAACAGCGTGCGCAAGCGTAACTATGAGAACTTTACAGCCAATATAGCTTACCAGCCGGAAGGCAATGTGGTGCTCGACATGAAAGAAATGCTCGATGAATGGGGACGTGAATTCCTGGCGGAGAGCCGCCGGCGTACTGACCTGATTCGTTTCGGCAGGTATCAGGAAGCATGGTGGGATAAACCACGGGATGCGGACAATCATTATGAACTGTTCCCCTTGTCGCAGACGCAACTGGAACAGAACGAATACCTGAAACAGAATCCGGGTTATCCTGATATTACCCGATGAAATCGGCAGATTTGCGATTATTCTTATCTAATGTACAAGTTAAAAAAGAAAGAAAATGAGAAATAGTTTATTCATAATATCGAAGCTGTGTATGCTGGCTTTCATTATCCTGTTGGCACAGGGATGCCAGGAAGACTATGAGATGATAGACCCGCCTATGATGACCGATTACGATGATGATTTGGACGAAGAGGTGATTATGCAAGAAGGGTTGGAGAGTTATTTTGTAACCCAGTTCGGTGAGGGTGATATGGACGGTAGTTCTTGGGAACAGGCGTTGGACGTGGCCGGTTTCCGCAAGTTGTTGAGCGGTTCTGTCGACCTTTCCAAGAGTACGATTTATATGAGCCAGGGAAAGTATGTGATGTCCGAAGAGAGTGGTCTTGGCGTGATTATCCGCAAGAATGTGAAGGCGATTAAAGGCGGATATAGCCAGTTTAGTGAAGGGACGGATGTTTCGGTTCGTGATATAGATGCTTATGTGACAGTTATCAGTGGCGATGTGAACGGGAATAAGCAGGCAGATGCAGGTGACTGTGGTTTGCTGCTGGTCAAGAAAGGGGTTATCGCTATTGAGGGAGTTACTTTCCAATACGGGTATGTGTCCGAAGCGGATGCTGGTACTACCGAATGTGGGAGTGGCATTTACGTGAGCGGCAGCGCGGGCGATACTTCCGTTGAACTGACTGACTGTGTGATAAGGGATTGTAAATCGACAGTGACGACTTCTCTTAAACAAGGGGGAGCGGCTGTCTTCATTCTGTCGGGACAAGTCCGGCTGAATAATGTAAAGCTTCTGGATAATACGTCGGTAGGTCGTGGAGGAGCTGTGCGTTGTAATAGTAAGACTGCTGTGGCATTAATGAATAACAGTTTGCTGAAAGGTAATTCCCATTCAGGTTCATGGGGCAATGGAATCCAGATGTCGGAAGGGCATATCTGCATGAACAATACTACGATTATAGAGAATGAAGGTACGGGTGCTGCCTTGAATGGTGCGGGAAGTTTCTTGCTTGTCAATAGTACGATTGTGGGAAATGGAAGTGATAGCCATGGGGCTGTCCGTTGCGAGACAGGAATTGGTGGGGATACGAAGTTTATCAATAACCTTTTGATTGCCGAAAATCCTTCTGCTCCAAGTTTCAATCTGAACGGAAGCAATAAAGAAGCTTCATCAAAAGGCTATAACGTCTATCAACGCGTCACAGGTATTACGATGAGCACACTTGATACGGCTTATCCCAATCCTGTGAACGGCACGCTGAATGAGGAAGGCGTTTATGTATGGGACATCAACCAGCTTGGTACGGTAAAAGGATATGCCACGAAGCAGGCGGTGATAGAGGTGGCAAAAAGTTTCAATCCGGTAGCTTCGCCCATTGTTAATCTGGGAGAAGCGTTTGTAGAGTGGGTTGGTGAGGATGCTTTCGGAGTAGACCAGCGTGGAGTGACCCGTAATGCCGACAAGATGCAGGCTGGCGCTTATGATGCCGTTCTGACGAATTAAACTGTAAAAAGACTGTAACATGAAAAAGATATTTTATATACTGGCCTTGGGCATCGGACTGGCCGGATGCTCCAATAATGAGGATGAATTACTACCGGTGGGTGGTTCATCTGAAGCACAGATAATCAGCGTTATTACGGAAGTGAATGAGCCGCTGTCGCGTGCAGGGTATGACGCTACGAATCTGGAGCGTTTCGGATTAATGATTCGCAACGCTGAGAATGCCGCTTACAACTATCACAAACAAATGGTCGGTTCCGGCAATGTGTGGAGCACGTCGGACGGTCAGCAAATGCTGTGGGATGCGGAAAGAACGCCTGTGACGATGATTGCATATGCACCTTATGCGAGTGAAGCCACTCCGGATGCTCCGTTGGCGGTTAATGCATTAACCAATCAGGCGACAGAAGTCAATGTGATGTCTTCCGATTTTCTGCTGATGAAAGCGACAGTCGACCCGGAAAAGGATTTGACTGCCGACGGAAAATTGAAAATCTCCTTGAACCATGCCATGAGCAAGCTGATTATTAAAATCACGGTGAACGGAACGGCGGATGCTGAGATGAATAAGTTAGGAGATATGTCTATCAACGGCGCTGTCGTGAACGGTATCTGCGATTTGACGGTAGCGGCTCCGGTGGTTGTTCCTGTAGCTGATGCCGCAGTGGCTACTGTGGCTCCCTATAAAGGAACGGATTATTGTGAATGTATCCTGCCGCCGCAAAGGATAGTGGAGGGTTTCTCTATCAATTTCAGTTATGACGGAAAGCTCTATATCTGGTCTGCGAAGGAAGCCATTGAACTGGAGAAAGGCGTGGAGCATACCTTGACTCTCAATGTAAATACAACTGCGCGGCTGGCTGCCATGCAAGCCAGGAACTGGGCAACCGGTCAGCTTATCGACCGGAATTAAAGAAGGAGGAGATAAACGATGAAAAAGATAACAAAACTGATAATGGCTGCCTGTTTATTGACGGGCGTGGCGGCTTGTGATACAGACAAAGATGTGGCGGTGTACGGTGAAGATTCCGGTGCTATTCAAGTTGAGGCTACGATAAATACGGCTTTCACCCGCAGTAATCCCGGTGCGACGGGAGAACAGCAGAAACAATTTAATGAGGGAGACGAGCTTCAGTTAAGTTGTGAAGACGGCTATCTGAACTATGTATTCTCCGGTGGCAAATGGTCACCGACTGATAATTACTATCTGAGATGGGGAACGGAACCTGTAACTTATTCCGCCTTTTATCCGGTAATTAACGGGGCTAGCACTGCCAACTTTATTCTTCCCACCAACCAGCAACGTTTGGAAAATCTGGCAAATGCGGATTATATGACTTGTATTGTGGAGAATGCTACGGATGACGGTTCCCGTATTCTCCGCCTGGGTATGAATCGGAAAATGGCGAAAGTCATAATGACGTTGGCGGATGTAAGCGGACAAGGTAAAGTGCAGGGAGTGAAAATCGGTTCTTATCAGGGATATACGAATGGGGAAGTGGTAGAAACTACTTCTTTGGTATCACCTTTTATTACTGTTCCCGAAGGTGGCAAGGCGGGGCAGAATGGTTGCAGCTATACTGCAATCGTGACTCCTGGACAAGCCGGAACAACTGCTACTTTTGTCTCTTTGAACTATTTGGGAGAAGATTTGGTAATGCCCGGCATTCCCGAACTGAAACCCGGAAAATGTTATGAGTTCACTCTAAAGGTGGAAGGTTCGGTGATATCTGTCAGTGAACCGGTTGTTTCTCCGTGGGATGGCGGTACTTTGCCGGGCGGAGACGCGGAAGAATTGCAACTGGCAGCCTACTATGTGAAAGAACAACCTGCCGGAAATGCAACCGGTATGGACTGGGATAATGCCATGGGAGTGGATGCGCTACGTAATTTGTTGCAAACGAGCAGTAACAGTACGGTTTCCAATGCCAATGCAGTCAAACTGGATGGCAAGAAGATTTATGTGGCTGCGGGCTCTTATGAAATAGCGAAAGAGAATTCCGGTGTGAAGGTAGAGTATAGCGGTTATAGCAAGCAGGTGGAGATAACGGTTGAAGGCGGATATGACCCTTCAAGCACGGGAACCGACCTGACCAGACGTGACGTTAGCAAATATACGACTGCTTTTGTCAGAAGTACAAGCAGCAATGCGTCTGCTACATCGGGAGGCATGTTCTGTCTTGGAAATCAGATAAATATAACTTTCGAGGATTGTACTTTCAACGGACAATATAAACAAGGCGATAAAGGAGATGTGAATGGATTCTATGTGGCGGCAGGTCAGTCGGGCAATGCTGTCTTACAGTTGAAGAATTGTGTGGTAAAGAACTTCAACCGCGAAAGTGCTTCTGATGCAGGACCGGCTATCAAGATAGCCAAAGGAAATGTTTTCCTGGAACGTGTAGAATTTGTGAATAACCGGGCAGCCAATCGGGGAGGAGCTATTCTGGTAGGTAATAATAATGCTCCTCTATTGTTTATGAACAATTGCCTATTACATGAGAATCATGCACCGGCAGCCTGGGGTACTGCTATACATGCCGGAAATGGATATGTTTGTATGAATAATACAACTGTACTTGGTACTACGGGTACAAGTAATAATAGTGTTACTGTCAACGGAGATGCCCGCTTTATGCTTTCCAATACCACGATTGTTGGTAATTCGGGCAATCCTAACGGAGTATTCCGTGCAGGAAAGGGGGCTTCTCTTGTAGTTAACTCCCTGTTTGCCAAAGGAGCAGGAACCAAGACAATTTATTTGGGTAATATTACCTCCAAAGGATATAACGTATATCAGGCAGCGGATGCCGGTTGGGGAGCTGTTGATACGGATACGGACTATTCATCTCAAACTCTTCCGGCTGCTTCGCTGACTGACGGTGTTTACCAATGGACTGTGGCTGGTGTTATTGATGGATTTGCAACCCGACAGGCTGTTATTGACGCGGTGAAGTCTTTCGATGCGACTGTGGGACAGCAATTTGTAGATTGGGTGGGTGAAGAAGGCTTTGGCGTAGACCAGCGTGGAGCGAACCGCAATATAAACAAAATGCAGCCCGGAACTTATGATGCCGGATTGTAATTACAGCATAAAAATAGTTCAGCTATAAAAAGGTAGAAAGTTGAATATAATTAAGTAAGAAAATAAAAAAAACAGATGAAAGATATGAAGAAAAGCAAGTTCATAGTGCTTTTGTTATTGTTCTGTTTGCAGCCGGGTTTCTTGGTTGCACAACGGGCGGAGGCTATCAGGAAAGATGTATTGAACCCGCGCCTCGACAAAGTGCTGGTGGTAGCGCATCGTGGAAACTGGAGTATTGCCCCCGAAAATTCCGTGGCAGCTATTGATAGCGCTATTCAGATGAAAGTAGATATTGTGGAGATAGATATCCGTAAGACGAAAGACGGGCAGTTGGTGCTGATGCATGACGATACGGTAGACCGCACCACCAATGGTACAGGCAAGGTAAAAGACAAAACATTGACTGAAATAAAGCAACTCCGCCTTAAAGATAAAGACGGTCGGTTGACGGAACATACGGTTCCTACCCTGGAAGAAGCGTTGCTGGCTGCCAAAGGTCACATTATGGTCAATCTGGATAAGGCTTACAGCATTTTTGATGATGTATATGCCATATTGGAGAAAACCGGTACAGCCGATTTGGTTATTATGAAGGGCGGACAACCGGTGGAAACGGTAAAACGGGAATTCGGCTCTTATTTGGATAAGGTAATCTATATGCCTGTCGTTACGATTGATGATGAAAAGTCGGTAAAGATGGTTGAGGATTACATGGAACAGTTGCAGCCCGTTGCTTTTGAATTGTGCTACCGGAATGTTTCAAGCCCGATACCCGCCAGAATGGAACGTAGGCTGTCGGGGAAAAGCCTGATTTGGTATAATACATTATGGGCTTCTCTGGCAGGAGGGCACGATGATGAACTTGCCCGGAAAGACCCGGACGCAAGTTACGGCTATCTGATAAACAAACTAGGGGCAAGAATCCTTCAAACAGACTCCCCGGCTTATATGCTCGATTATTTGAGAAGCAAAGGGTGGCATGACTAATTATTAAGACGAAATTTATGAACGATATAAGATTTTCTTTTTTAGCGGGATGGCTGTGTGTCTTACTCGTGGCGGGCGGTTGTAAACCAGCGAATGATTCAAAAGCTCCGGTGTCTCTGACTTGGGAAATGGGAAGTTACGACAGCAACAGCAAATATTATGAGAATTCATTTGTATTGAAGAATATCTCAAATACCCCATTAGGCAAGGACTGGGAGATTTTCTATTCGCAGTTTCCCCGTAATATCCGTCAGGATGTTTCATCACCGGTTCGGGTAGAGCAAGTAAATGCCACCTACTTTAAAATGTATCCGGGAGAGGGCTATATTTCACTGGCTCCGGGAGATTCATTGAAAGTGATTTTCCAGTGTAATGGCGAGGTGCCGAAAAACTCTCATGCGCCCGAAGGTTCTTATTGGGTAAGCCAGTCGGGTGCATTGAAAGGAAAACCGCTTCCTGTGTCATTGAATACCGTTCCACTGCCTGTTACAAAGTGGCAGAAGTCTGCTGCGCAAAAGACTTATGATACGAATCTGCGTCTGCAAAAAGCAAATACTTCAGAATTTCAGCAGACGGACATCATACCATCTGTCAAGAAGGTGATTCCCGCCAAGGGGGAAATCTTGTTGGAAAAACAGCTTGCTTTGACTTTTCATGAAGATTTTGCAAACGAAGGGAAGCTGTTGAAAGATAAACTGTCGAAGATATATGGGCTGGAAATAGTTTCCGAAGCCCCAGTGACTATTGTCTTGGACTATCTCCCTACCGGAAAGAATGCGGTGAACGAAGAGTACTATGAACTGAATATCACTGATGAAAAGGTGAAAATATGTAGTAATACATCTCACGGTATCTTTAACGGAACGCAAACTTTATTGGGACTGTTGAAAGGACAAGAAGGGGGAAAGGGGCAGAAAGCGCCATTACGTCTGCAGGCAATGTCTATCCAAGATTATCCGGACTTGCTTTATAGAGGTCAAATGCTGGATATTTCCCGCAACTACACAACGGTGGATAACTTGAAGAAATTGATAGACGTACTCTCTTCCTATAAGATGAATGTGCTTCATTTCCATTTCTCGGATGATGAAGGCTGGCGTCTGGAGATTCCGGGTTTGGAAGAACTGACGACGGTTGGAGCACGGCGCGGATATACCGTTGATGAAAAAGAATGGCTATATCCCGCTTATAACGGAGGGTATGACCCCTTTTCCGCAACATCGGGAAACGGCTATTATACCCGTGATGAATTTATAGGCTTCTTGCGATATGCGGCAGAAAGGCACGTGCAGGTCATTCCTGAAATAGAATCCCCCGGCCATGCACGTGCTGCTATCGTAGCGATGAAAGCGCGTTATGACAAATACATAGATACAGACCCGGAGAAGGCTCACGAATACCTTTTGTGCGATTTGCAGGATACTTCCCGCTATGTTTCCGCTCAGGCATATACGGATAACGTGATGAATGTAGCCTTACCGTCAACCTATCGTTTTATGGAGAAGGTGATTCAGGAAATTGTGGCTATGTATAAAGAAGCCGGTGTGCCTCTGACTACTATCCATCTGGGTGGTGACGAAGTGGCAAGAGGTGCTTGGCTAGGTTCACCTTTGTGCGCCGCATTGATGAAAGAACAAGGAATGACAAAAGCGCACGACCTGGCGGAGTATTTCATTACCCGGGTTGTTGATTGTCTGCAACGTTATAGTTTATCCTTTAACGGTTGGCAAGAAGTAGCTTTGGGACATACCCCGGAGACTCATACTTATCTGTCTCAACATGCTGCCGGCGTCAACTCATGGAAAACGGTTCCTGACTGGAAAGAAGACGAAATCCCTTATCAGATAGCCAACAACGGCTATCCGGTGATTCTCTGCAATGTGAACAACTTCTATCTGGACTTGGCTTATGATGCCCATCCCGACGAACCGGGACATTTCTGGGGAGGATATGTGGATGAGTCCAAAGCCTTCTCCATGCTTCCGTACGATGTCTATCGTTCTTCCCGCACAGATATGGCAGGCAATCCGGTTGATGTAAGTACGGCAGGGAAAGGAAAGACCGCACTGACCGCATCCGGCAGGAAAAATATAAAAGGCGTACAGGCGCAACTGTTTGCCGAAACGATTCGAGGATTTCAATGGGTAGAATATTATATATTCCCGAAAGTGATGGGACTGGTAGAACGCGGTTGGAATGCGCACCCGAATTGGGAAAACCTTTCCGGCACGGCGGAGCAGCAAGCCTTTGACCGGGATTTGGCACTGTTCTATGAAAAAATCAGTATGAAGGAAATGCCTTACTGGAGCCGGATAGGGGTAAACTTCCGTTTGCCTCATCCCGGACTCTCTGTCAAAGACGGTCTGCTGTATGCGAATACTTCCATTGCAGGCGGACAGATACGCTATACGACGGATGGAACGGAGCCGACGATGGATTCGACGCTTTGGGAAGCTCCGGCAGCTTGCCAGTCTGCTATCGTGAAAGCGAAACTGTTCTATAAGGATAAGCAAAGTGTGACCAGTCTTTATATGCGATAGTTAGCGGATAGGTATATAGGTGTACTTTTAATTTCTGTCTGTTTTATACTTTAGAATACGAAGATTTTCTCTACATTTGTCTTTATTAGTCTTGTAATCTTCTATTAAAGTGTAATGCTCCGATGAAAAAAAAGTACCTGTTATTCTTTTTGATCCTTTCTTTTCCACTATATACTTGGGCCGGCAAGACCCTGGATTCGCTGCTCAGTGTGCTTGATCTGACCATTCAGGAACATGAAAAGTACGTTATACAGCGTGAATCCCGCATCGTGCATCTTAAAGATTTAGTACACGGAATAGAAGCCAATTCTGTGGAACATTACAATCTGAACAGTCAGATATTCAAAGAATATAAAGCCTTTATCTGCGATTCTGCAATCCGTTATTTGAATGAAAATATCCGGATTGCAGAACGCTTACATGATACTGACCGGAGAATAGAAAGTAAACTGCAACTTTCATTACTATTGTCCTCGACAGGAATGTACACGGAATCTATTGATGTTTTGGAATCCGTAGACCGGTGGGAAGTAGTTCCCCGTCTGATTCCTGATTATTACACTTGCTTTGACCATGTATATGGTGAACTGAGCGTATATACACAGGATAAGACACTTTCGGGACATTACTGGAGTATATCGCAGGCATATAAGGACTCCTTGTATGCTATATTACCCCATGAATCCGAAGAATACCTGCTGATGCACGAAGCGTTGCTTCGTGACCGTCATCAGTATGAGGAAGCCTTGAAGATAAACGACATCCGTCTGGCAGAAGCCGAACCCAATACCCCGCAATATGCATTGGTTACTTATCACCGTTCTCTCATTTATAAATATAGCAATGACAGGCAAGGCGAGAAAGAGAACCTGTGCCTTTCCGCCATTTCCGATATTCGTTCTGCCATTAAAGACCATGCATCGTTATGGATGCTTGCGCAGTTGCTTTACGAGGATGGCGATATGGAACGTGCATATCAGTGTATGCGCTTTTCCTGGAATGCGACCAAATTCTATAATGCCCGTCTGCGTAGCTGGCAAAGCGCCGATGTACTTTCGTTGATTGACAAGACCTATCAGGCTATGATTGAGAAACAGAACGACCGTTTGCAACAGAATCTGCTGCTTATCACCGCGCTGTTGGTACTGCTCATTGTAGCTTTAGGCTACATCTACCGTCAAATGAAGAAACTGTCTAATGCCCGGAATCATCTTCAAGCGGCCAACGGACAATTAAACGGATTGAATGAGGAATTGAGACAGATGAACAGATGCTTGTCCTCAACGAATATCGAACTTTCGGAATCCAATCAGATTAAGGAAGAATATATCGCCCGCTTCATCAAGCTATGTTCCACCTATATCAACCGTTTGGACGCCTATCGCCGCATGGTGAACAAGAAAGTATCCGCCGGACAGATAGCGGAACTGTTAAAGATAACGCGCTCACAAGATGCGCTTGACGAAGAACTGGAAGAACTGTACGCCAACTTTGATACAGCTTTCCTTCACCTTTTCCCCGATTTTGTGAAGAAGTTCAATGACCTGTTGCAGGACAATGAACGGATTGTGCTGAAGAAAGATGAATTGCTGAATACCGAATTACGAATCTTTGCCCTGATACGCCTGGGCATTGAAGACAGTTCGCAGATTGCGGAATTTCTCCGTTATTCGGTGAACACAATTTATAACTACAGGGCGAAAGTGAAGAATAAAGCTCGTGGTTCGCGAGAGGATTTTGAAGATTTAGTACGAAAAATCCGCTGATTGGAACTGTAAACTATCCACTTTTTTAGAGATGTAAACTAGAGGTAATGTATTGGTAGTAAATGTATTGAATCTTTTGATAATCCACTTATTGACCCCTCTTCGTGAGCTCACCTCGATTTCTTTATACTTTTGACCTGTGTTTCGAAAGCAATGGGGCAAGCTCCGTTGCAGACGAACGTTTATTATTAATTTTTAAATTAGTACGCATGAAAAAGAACAGGCGAAAAATCCTTTTGGGGAGTCGCAAGATTTTCTTTGCTATCCTTGCAATGTTTTTATCTTTGAGTGCAAATGCACAGCAAATTACCGCGTCCGGTCAGGTCATGGATGCCCAAAAAGAGCCGCTTATTGGTGTCAGTGTACAGGAGAAAGGTACATCTAATGGAGCAATCACCGATTTGGATGGTAACTTCACGTTAAATGTGAAACAAAATGCCATTCTGATATTCTCGTATGTGGGTTACAAGTCGCAGGAGATGAAGGCAGCCCGCCAGATGAAAGTCGCGCTTCAGGAAGACAATGAGGTGCTTGACGAAGTGGTGGTGATTGGTTATGGCTCAGTGAAACGGAAAGATGTTACTACCGCTATCTCTTCCGTATCCACCAAAGACCTGGATATGCGCCCTATCGTATCGGCAGGTCAGGCTATCCAGGGAAAGGCAGCCGGTGTGTCGGTGATTCAGCCTAATGGTACGCCGGGTGGTGAAATGTCTATCCGTGTGCGTGGTACGACTTCGATGAATGGTAGTAACGACCCGCTGTATGTAGTGGACGGAGTGCCCGTAGACAACATCAAATTCCTTTCTCCGAACGATATTGAGAGTATGCAGATTCTGAAAGATGCTTCTTCGGCTTCTATCTACGGTTCCCGAGCTGCCAATGGTGTAATTCTGATTACCACCAAAGCCGGTGCGACAGGAAATGCGAAAGTATCTCTGACGGCTCAGTTCGGATTGAACAAAGTAGCGGATAAGGTAGAATCCCTGAACTCTGCGCAGTACAAGGAGTTGCAGGACGAAATCGGGCTTGTTTCCTTGCCGGACGGATTGCCCGATCGCACAGATTGGTTTGATGAAACCTATACGACCGGAAAGACACAGAATTACCAGGTAGCCGTATCCAACGGCAACGAGAAAATGAAATATTACCTTTCCGCCGGATACCTGAAAGAACAGGGAGTACTCGACATCTCTTATTACAAACGCTATAACTTCCGTGTGAATCTCGAAAATCAGATTCGCAAATGGCTGACCGTGAGTGCCAACATCTCTTATTCGGATTATACCAGCAACGGCGGTGGCGCCATGGGAACCGGTTCTAATCGTGGCGGCGTCATCCTGGCGGTTATCAATACACCGACCTACGCACCTATTTGGGATGCCTTGAATCCCAACCAATACTATAATAACTTTTATGGTGTGGGCAATATCACCAACCCGTTGGAAAATATGGCACGCGCAAAGAACAACAAGGATAAGGAGAACCGCTTGTTGGCTTCGGGTAATGTATTGCTGACTCCTTTCCCCGACTTGAAATTCAAGTCCACCCTTACCCTTGACCGCCGTAATGCTGTCAACACTACTTTTCTTGACCCTGTCTCTACCACTTGGGGACGTAACCAATACGGTGAGGCTTCGGACAACCGGAATATGAACACCGTTCTGACATTTGACAATGTACTGACTTACAATAAGAACTTCAAGAAGCACGGGCTGGAAGTGATGGCAGGTTCATCTTGGACGGACTCTGATTATTCTAACAGTTGGATAAACGGTTCGCATTATCGCAGCGACCAGATTCCGACGTTGAATGCTGCCAATAAAATATCATGGGACAACACCGGAACAGGCGCTTCACAATGGGGAATCATGTCTTTCTTCGGACGTGTTGCCTATAATTTCGACAGTAAATATCTGCTGACAGCCAATCTCCGTGCCGACGGCTCTTCCAAACTGCATCCCGACCATCGTTGGGGAGTATTCCCGTCGTTCTCTGCCGCATGGCGTATCTCTTCAGAGAAGTTCATGCAGAACCTTACATGGATTGATGACTTGAAACTGCGTGGTGGCTGGGGACAGACTGGTAACCAGTCGGGTATTGGGGATTATGCCTACCTGCAACGCTACAATATCGGACGTATCGAATGGTTCAAGAAAGGCGAGGAAGGGGACAAGACCGACTATGCAAATGCCGTCCCCACTATCAGCCAGGCAAACTTGCGTACATCCGATTTAACCTGGGAGACTACTACACAGACAAATATCGGTCTGGACTTGACAATCCTGAACGGACGGCTGACTTTCAATGCCGACTATTACTATAAGAAAACCAAGAATATGTTGATGAACGTCTCACTGCCTGCCGGTGCTGCCGCATCCACTTCCATTGCCCGCAATGAGGGGGAGATGGTGAACAAAGGCTTCGAGCTTTCTATCAGCTCGAAGAACTTCCGAGGCGGATCCTTTACCTGGGATACGGATTTCAACATCTCTTTCAACCGTAATAAACTAACGAAACTGGAACTGCAAAAAGTATATTACGACGCAAAAACATCGGACGTAATCAATGACTATGTGGTACGTAATGAGCCGGGACGCGCTTTGGGTGGTTTCTACGGTTATATCAGTGACGGCGTAGACCCCGAAACCGGTGAACTGATGTATCGCGACTTGAATAATGACGGAAAGATTTCGTCGTCCGACCGTACCTATATAGGTGACCCGAACCCGGATTTCACCTACGGTATGACGAATACATTTTCCTGGAAAGGCTTCAACCTGAGTATCTTTATCCAGGGCTCTTACGGAAACGACATCTACAACGCTTCGCGCATTGAAACGGAAGGTATGTACGACGGCAAGAACCAGTCGACCCGCGTCCTGAATCGTTGGAAAATCCCCGGACAGATAACAGATGTACCTAAAGCCAATTTCAAGCTGCTCAACTCCACTTATTTCGTGGAAGACGGTAGTTACCTGCGGCTGAAAGATGTTTCCTTATCTTACAACTTCAAAGGCAAACTTCTGAAGAAATGGGGCATCACCCGCCTGCAACCCTATTTCACCGCCAGTAACCTGCTGACATGGACCAGCTACTCCGGTATGGATCCGGAAGTAAACCAATGGGGAAATAGCGGTACGGTACAAGGTATTGACTGGGGTACGTATCCGCATTGCAGGTCATACGTGTTTGGTATAAATGTTGAATTCTAATGAAAGGAAAGATTATGAAACTAAAATATCTATTTTGCGGATTAACATCCGGTTTACTATTGGGACTTTCTTCCTGCTCACTGAATTATGAGCCATTAGATACTTATTCGGATGTGACGGAAGGAGTAACGGACAATGGTACAAAGATTGTGTTCAAGGATAAAGCGGCGGTTGAAAGCCACCTTACAACGCTTTATAATCAGATGCGTGACCGCCAGGAACACTGGTATGTGGACTTGCTGCTGATATCAGACTCTCACGCGGATAATGCCTATGCCGGCACTACGGGAGCAGAAGTAGTCCCGTTTGAGAATAACACCATTGAAGGTTCCAACTCTGTATTGGAACGTGACTGGAACCGCTATCTGGAAGATGTGGCTCGTGCCAACAAGTTGATTTGTAACATCGACCTGGTGACCGACAATTCGTTGACTACCACCGAACGGGCACAATACAAAGCCGAAGCAAAGATATTCCGTGCCATGGTTATGTTCGATATGGTTCGTCTTTGGGGAGACTTCCCCGTCATTACCACCGTGGCGGACGATATCACCTCTGAAAATATTGATGATGTATATCCACAATATTTCCCGGAGCAGAACACGGAACTCGAAGCCTATCAGCAGATTGAGAAGGACTTGCTGGACGCAGTGCTTTATGCTCCGGACAATACACCGGGTAATAAGACATTGTTTACCAAGTCGGTAGCCCGTACATTATTGGCAAAGATTTATGCGGAAAAGCCGTTGCGCGACTATGCAAAAGTAATTCAGTACTGCGATGAAGTAAAAGCCGACGGATTCGACCTTGTGGATGATTTCAGTGATTTGTTTGGAATGAATGATGCTGGAACGGATGCGAAGATGCGCAATACAAAAGAATCTATCCTGGAAGCCCAATTCACTCCCGGAGCCGGAAACTGGTGTTCGTGGATGTTTGGTCGTGACTTGGTGAACTGGAATACGAACTTCACTTGGGCAAAATGGGTAACGCCATCCCGCGACCTGATTAACGCCTTCAAGAAAGAAGGGGATGAAGTCCGTTTCAAAGAGTCTGTTGTCTATTATGACTGCCAATGGAGCAATTACTACCCGTCGGACAATTACCCGTTCATGTACAAATGCCGTTCGGCAAACAGCAGCATTATTAAATACCGCTATGCCGACGTATTATTACTGAAAGCGGAAGCACTGATAATGCAGGACACGCCGGATTTGGATGCGGCTGCCGATATTATTGATGAGATTCGCGGGCGTGCCGGACTGGGAGCACTTTCGGTTTCCACCCGTTCTAATAAGGATGCTATGCTGAACGCACTGCTTAAAGAACGCCGTTTGGAACTTGCCTTCGAGGGACAGCGCTGGTTCGACCTTGTCCGTCTGGATAAAGTGGAAGAAGTGATGAATGCGGTGTATGCCAAAGATTCCGGGCGAAAAGCACAGGTTTACGTTTTCGACAAGACTTCCTATCGCTTGCCTATCCCGCAATCGGTCATTGATGCGAACGATAAGATTCAGCAAAATCCGGGGTATTAATTCAATTCAAGAACATATAAACTCAAAAATATGATTAACATGAAAAATATAGCATTGACCTTATTAGGATGCTTCACCATATTGGCTGCTTGCAGCAACAGTGACGACGCGGAAAAACCGGTTGCGCCCGTTCCGACCGGAGATGTGACCATTTATACGACAACCAACAGTCTGACCCGCGACCTGGCTCGTGATGCCGTTAATTTCAGTTCGAAAGACAACTTGGCACCTACTTCAATCACTCTGAACCCTGCGGAGCAGTATCAGACTATGGACGGATTCGGAGCCGCTATCACAGGCGCTACCTGCTTTAACCTACTGCAAATGAAACCGGCAGACCGTCATGCTTTTCTTACGGAAACCTTCTCTGATAACAGTGGTTTCGGCTTTAGCTATATCCGTATTTCCATCGGTTGTTCGGACTTCTCATTGAGCGAATATACTTGCTGTGATACCAAAGGCATTGAAAATTTTGCTTTGCAGAGCGAAGAAAAGAATTATATCCTGCCTGTTCTGAAAGAGATTCTGTCTATCAACCCTTCCATTAAGATTATGGCTGCACCCTGGACGTGCCCGCTATGGATGAAAGTGAAGAGCCTGACAGACCTTACCCCGCTTACGTCCTGGACAAACGGGCAGTTAAATCCCGCTTACTATCAGGATTATGCTACTTATTTTGTGAAATGGGTACAGGCATTCAAAGCCGAAGGAATTGATATTTATGCCGTCACTCCACAGAACGAACCGTTGAATCGTGGCAACTCGGCTTCACTCTACATGAGTTGGGAAGAACAGAGGGACTTCGTGAAAACTGCTCTCGGCCCCCAATTCGCTGCTGCCGGACTGTCTACAAAGATTTATGCATACGACCATAATTATGATTACAGCAACATTGAATCGGAGAAGAACTATCCCGGCAAAATGTATGAAGACGGAGAAGCTTCCCAATACCTGGCAGGCGCAGCCTATCACAATTACGGCGGCGACCGTGAAGAACTCCTGAATATGCACAAGGCGTATCCGGATAAAGAACTCCTGTTTACGGAAACTTCTATCGGAACTTGGAACAGCGGGCGTGATTTGTCGAAACGACTGCTCGAAGATATGAAAGAAGTGGCATTGGGCACGATTAACAACTGGTGTAAGGGCGTTATCGTCTGGAACCTGATGCTTGACAATGACCGCGCCCCCAACCGTGAAGGCGGCTGCCAGACTTGTTATGGAGCGGTAGATATTAGCAACAGCGATTATAAGACGATTATCCGTAACTCCCACTACTATATCATCGCCCACCTTTCAAGCGTTGTGAAGCCGGGAGCCGTGCGTATCGGTGCGACAGGTTATTCTGACAGCAATATCATGTATTCTGCTTTCGAGAACCCGGACGGGACGTATGCCTTTGTACTGATGAACAACAACGAAAAGACAAAGAAAATAACCTTCAGTGACGGTAAGCGTCATTTTGCCTATGATGTTCCGGGCAAATCAGTGACCTCTTACCGTTGGGCGAAGTCGGAATAAGAACCTTAAAACGATAAAGACAATGAAAAGAAGTATCTATATAATACTGGCGTTGGCAGGAATACTGGCAATGAATTCCTGTAGTGATGACGAGTTCCTGTCGGGCAATCCGGATATGGAATTCATCACAGGAAAAGTTAGCGCTCTTTATGGCGACAGCCTTCCGTTTACGATTAAGGCTTCGGATATCGACGTTCCTCTTTCTACATTGAAAGCAAAGCTCTTCTATGGCGAAGAGCAGGTATCCGAAACGGTCATCCGCACAAAGACAAGCGGCAGTGACTATTCCGGAAAGGTCTTTGTTCCTTACTATCCCAATATAATTGACGGCAGGGCGACCTTGAAATTTGTACTTCAGAACATTCATTTCACTACGACTGAAATGGAACAGGAAGTAGTGTTGTCCCGTCCGGACTTTCCTTACGTGACTTTGGTGGACGAGATGGGAGAGGAGTACTTGATGAAAAGGCAGTCGTTGTATAATTATAGTGTAACCGGCAGATTTCCTCAAGACTTGAAGGCCTATATCAAAACACCGAAAGTAGGGGAGAACGGCAACGAACTGACTTTCGGTTGGGATAATGACAATCTGCTTGCAGAAGGAAAGAACGTGAATCCTATCACCTTCTCCGGTACGGCCAAAGAGCCTTATGAAGTGACATTCAATGCCCTTACATATGAAGTTACCCCATTGGTGAATGTCCTGTTTGATGGAGAGAAAATGATAGCGCAAGATGCGAATACGTATCTTATACAAAAATCCTTTACGCAACGACAGTCAATCGTGGTGTCGGGTATTGATATGAACGGTTGGTGGATAAACCCTGATTATTTCACGAAAGAATCTGATGGTACGTTGACTTTCTTGCCGATGGACGGTAAGTACCGGGTGGTTGCCAATATGAAACAGAAGTATTTCGGGGTTACCCGTATGGACGGTGATAAAGAGGCTACCCTTTCTGAAGACGGGCATGGTGCTATCTGGCTGTTAGGATGGGGAGTCGGTTCTCCTTCATTGGATTATCAGTTTGGTTGGAATGAGGGGCAGGCATACTGCGTACCCGAGATTTCGTCTAAGAAGTATCAATTCATGGCAACGGCAGGGCCCGAACATGGTTCGTCTGTCGGACAGCGTATCAGGGCAGACTATTTGGGTTGTAAATTCTACTTCCAGAACGCTTGGGGAGGCGAGTTCTCCAATAGCAACCAATTAACGGTAGCAGCGGGTTCGGAATCTCTCATAAAGGTGCTTGACAGCGGAAATATTGAGTTTGCGGACGGTGCAAGTCTGGAAGAGGGCGCAACTTACGTTCTTACGGTTGATTTGACAGCAGGTATTACTAAAGGTGTGGTTTCTTTAAAGAAGATTTCAGATGGAGAGGTGAAGCCGGAACCGGCGGTAGTGCAGACTTTTTATTTCGACTTCGGCTCTATTACGGCAGCTCAAGGCACTGTGACTGAGGGACCCGATGTGAATAACCATTATTGGAATAATATAACTAATAATGAATCAGGTAATAAATATGCGGCAGCAGGTACGGTTTATTCTCCTCTGGTTAATTCTGAAAATGCTCAAACTGATTATGCTTTGACTTTGAATGTCCGTTTCTCTACTAATGGAAAGAGTGGGGGTGGTGGTTTATTAGAACCGCAGGCTGATTTGTTGAATGATTTGGCTGTAGCATCCGCTACCGAAGATTATTTCTTTACCGAACAGAATGAAAATGAGGACAGAAGTTTTACTTTTTCAGGATTGGATAAAGAGAAAGGATATAAGTTTTACATATTCGGTAGCCGGAAAACGAACGCTACTGATATCCGTATCGTAAATTATATTATGTCGGGTTCTAATGAATATACGGGTGAATTACAAACTTCAGGTGATAATTGCGGAGGTGAAGGTATTCATCAGAACATTAAAGATATCTGTGAGTCAGAAATGATTTATCCGAATGAAAATGGCGAGATAAAGTTTACTTTGGCAAAAAAGCAAGGTAGCTATGCTGCGCTCAATGCTCTGAAGATGGAGGAATATACCAATGTTAAATGATAAAGAAATCAGAACTTAATAAGATTAATAGAATATGAAGAAATATATGTTATTGGTATTCGCTTTATTTGGAATGCTGGCGATAGGTTCTTGTAATGATGATGAACCGGTAGTCCCCCCTTCACCGGGTGAAGAAATTGAAATTCCGGAGCCGGCAACACCGGTATTGGTACAGACATTATACTTTGATTTTGGCTCCCAAACGGATGGGCGGGGGAGCATGACCGAAGGGCCTGACGCAAACAATCATTATTGGAATAATATAACCAATAATGACGGAAACTATGCCGCGATTAATACAGTCTACTCTTCTTTGGTTAACTCGGAGAATACTTCAGTGACTTATGAACTGACCCTGAACAGCCGCTTTTCCACCAACGGACAGAGCGGTGGCGGCGGTCTGCTCGAACCTCAGGAAGAGTTGTTGAAGGATTTTGCCGTGGCTTCTGCCACAGAAGACTACTTCTTTATTGAGTCCGGTGAGAATAACAGCAGTTTTACATTCAGTAACCTCGACCCGAAGAAAGCATATAAATTCTATGCATTCGGTAGCCGGAGCACTACGCAGACACGTACTGCTTATTATACAATGACGGGATTGAACCTCTATCAAGGCGAATTGCAGACTTCCGGAACCAACTGTGGTGGCGAAGGTATCAACCAGAATATACAGAATATCTGTGAGTCAGAGCTCATTTATCCGGATGATGCTGGCAATATAAAATTTACCGTTTCGAGAAAGAACGGTGACTATATTGCGTTAAATGTGCTGAAAGTAGAAGAATATACCGATATAGAACGCCCCGAACAATTTACGTCACTCACTATGAGCGGCAGTGCTGTGGAGGAAGGTCAAGTATCGATGCATATGGTATCTGCCGACGGGAGTCCGACAAATGTTTTTGAAGCGTACACCTCTTTCGGTTCCGGTGACTTCTTGTTCAAGGGAATCACAAAAGACGGCAAGACTGTAAACATCGGAAAAGGGTATAAAGAAGGAGTGGTGGCTACAAATAATTATAGCATTGCCGCCCCTGTGACCGGACAGATTCGTCTTACCATTGACCTGAGCAGTAAAACGTACGAAATCACCCCGATAGAAAGCTGGACACTTGTGGGAAGCGTCACTCCGAACGGATGGACGGTAGACAAAGGTGTTCCTTTGGCTTATCAGGGAAAAGGTGTCTGGGGCGGAAGAGTGAAGTTGACCGGAATATCCGGTGTGAGTGACCGCGAACGCTTTAACTTTGTGATGAACAGGAGCTGGGATTACGTGATGAAACGTGTGAAAGGTACGACAAATGAAGTCGGCATGGGTACGCAGGGATATAATACCGAGGATATTAACCTGAACCACGGTACTTATCACATTACACTGGACTTGCGCAGATATGTTTACTATATCGACTGTGGTGAAGAAGGTATCGACCCTTTCAAAATCTCCGTAATGGGTTCTTCTGTTGCCAACGGGCAGGGAGCAACGAATAATCATGGTTATGCTTATATGTATGGTGAACTGCTTGACGAGCGTTTCTGTAATCAGGAAAGTAAATTTCCGTGGTACACTTCCGGTATAGCCGTTAATGGCAATAATACGCTTAACCTGCTGGCACGCTACAACGACTTGATTCACGACTGCGGCACTTATGTGATTTTCGGTCTTTCACTGGGAAATGAAGGTATTCACAATGCAGTCGACCAACAGGCGGTCTACAACCAATTCAGGGATAATATGCAAACTCTGATTCAGAAAGCCCGTGAAGACGGAAAGTACCCTGTGATGATGAACAACTATACCCGTGGTGATTTTGATGCAAGCGACTATGAATACGTGAAGCAAATGAACTTGTTGATTCATGAGTGGGACCTTCCTTCTGTCAATCTGTTGGGAGCGATAGATAACGGTAGTGGTGCATGGGCGAACGGCTATCAGAATGGTGATGATATTTATCATCCTACTACCGACGGACATCGTGAATTTACCTATGCCATGGTTCCTTCCCTGTTCGATGCGATAGATGCAGGCAAAAAACAACCGGTACGTGTTATCGGCACTTCCTACTCTCTAGCAAACAAAAGAGTACTGGAATTCACTCCCGAAGAAACCGTACATCCGTTTACAATCTCTTTCAAAGTGAAAGGAACGGCAGACGGAATCATCGCTTCCTTTGCCAATGGCGGTAATGCGACCGGAACTCTGAAGATTCAGGATGGAGTGGTAGTATATGACTCCCCGTTGACTGGCGAAATAAAAGGTACGGTAAATGTGACGGATAATCAGTGGCATGTAGTATCTTTGACACACTATTATGCTCAGGGGCGTACACTGTTATATACAGACAAGGCATTAGCCGGAGAGTTGGATGAAAAGCTGACCATCGGAAAATTCATCGTTGGTGATAATACTTCCACAATAGGCAGGGAATATAGCGAACTGTTCTTCTATCGTTCGGCTATGGTCCAAGAAGAGATAGATAAGCTCTGCGATGGAAGGATGCTGAAGTCCAGCTTGGAAATATATGCTCCCTTGGATGGCTCGAAGTCAACGATTGAGAACCTTGCCCAAAGTATGAATAGTGTTACATTAAAGACTGAATAAGGACGTATGATACTGGTTGCATCGGGTTGCAATGATAAAAAACATTAATAAAGCCGGATGCAACTAGTAACTACCCCTTGTTTGCGAGTCTTTAATTATAAATACATGGATTTATAACTTACTTCTTATATCATAAACAAACATGAAACTTAAAGCAATGTTACTTGGCTTGTCTATTATGGCTGCACTGCCTGCCTCAGCGCAGAAACCGGTGTATCTGGATACGAATAAGCCAATCGAAGAGCGAGTAAAAGACGCATTGAACCGGATGACCCTTGAAGAAAAGGTGAAGATGCTTCATGCACAGTCTAAATTCAGTTCGGCAGGCGTACCCCGTCTCGGAATCCCCGAAGTATGGGCTACCGACGGTCCTCACGGTATCCGTCCGGAAGTGTTGTGGGATGAATGGGATCAGGCGGGATGGACAAACGACTCCTGTATTGCTTATCCGGCACTGACGTGTCTTGCTGCTACATGGAATCCCGAAATGTCTCATCTTTACGGGAAAAGTATCGGTGAAGAGGCGCGTTATCGCAAGAAAGACATCTTGCTAGGCCCCGGTGTGAACATCTACCGTACCCCTTTGAACGGACGTAATTTTGAATATATGGGCGAAGACCCGTATCTGTCCGCCACAATGGTAGTTCCTTATATCAAAGGAGTGCAGGAAAATGGTGTAGCCGCCTGCGTGAAGCATTACGCACTGAACAATCAGGAATTCAACCGGCATACCACTAACGTGCATCTAAGCGATCGTGCCCTTTATGAAATATACCTGCCTGCTTTCAAGGCTGCCGTTCAGGAAGGTGGAACCTGGTCGATTATGGGCTCTTATAATCTTTATCAGGGGCAGCACGCTTGTCATAACAAACGTCTGCTCAAAGACATTCTCCGTGACGAATGGGGCTTCGACGGCGTGGTTGTGTCCGATTGGGGGGGTGTGCACAACACCGAACAGGCTATTTACAACGGCATGGACTTGGAGTTTGGCTCATGGACGAACGGACTGTCTGCCGGAACGAGAAATGCGTATGATAATTATTACTTGGCTTTCCCTTACCTGAAACTGATTAAAGAGGGTAAAGTCGGAACAAAGGAACTGGACGAAAAGGTTAGCAATGTCCTTCGTCTGATATTCCGTACTTCGATGGACCCGTATAAGCCGTTCGGCTCTTTAGGTTCTCCCGAACACGGACAAGCCGGTCGTAAGATAGCTGAGGAAGGAATCGTTCTTTTGCAGAACAACAATAACGTGTTGCCTATCGACTTGAACAAAGCAAAAAGAATAGCTGTTATCGGTGAAAATGCGATAAAGATGATGACAGTGGGCGGTGGTAGCTCTTCCTTGAAAGTGAAGTACGAGATTTCTCCGTTGGACGGTTTAAAAGAACGTGTCGGTTCACAGGCAGAGATTGTATATGCCCGTGGATATGTAGGCGACCCGACAGGTGAATATAACGGTGTGAAAACCGGTCAGGACCTCAAAGATGACCGTTCGGAAGACGAACTTCTTGCTGAGGCTCTGCAAGTGGCTAAAGATGCGGATTACGTTATCTTCTTCGGCGGATTGAATAAGAGCAACCATCAGGATTGTGAGGACTCAGACCGTGCTTCGTTGGGCTTGCCTTATGCACAGGACAGAGTAATCAGCGAATTGGCAAAGGTCAACAAAAAACTGATTGTTGTCAATATCTCCGGTAATGCAGTGGCTATGCCTTGGGTGAACGAAGTCCCCGCCATTGTACAAGGCTGGTTCTTGGGTTCGGAAGCCGGAACGGCTCTTGCTTCGGTGTTAGTAGGAGATGCGAACCCTTCCGGAAAACTTCCTTTTACTTTCCCTGTAAAACTGGACGATGTAGGTGCTCATAAACTGGGTGAATATCCGGGTGATAAGGAAGAGCTCGCAAAATCCAAGCATAGGGGAGATACTATTAACGAAACTTATCACGAAGATATCTTTGTTGGTTACCGTTGGGTAGATAAGGAGAAAATCAAGCCATTGTTCCCGTTCGGACACGGATTGAGCTATACAACTTTCGTCTATGGAAAATCTTCCGCAGATAAGAAAACAATGACAGTAGATGATACGATTTCGTTCACTGTCAACGTGAAGAATATAGGAACCCGCGAAGGTCAGGAAGTCGTTCAGCTTTATATCAGTGACAAGAAATCCTCTCTGCCCCGTCCGGTGAAAGAACTGAAAGCCTTCCAAAAAGTGAGACTGGCTCCGGGCGAAGAGAAAGAGGTAACGCTGACGGTTGATAAGAAAGCATTGAGCTTCTTCGATGATGGAAAACACGAGTGGATAGTCGAACCAGGTAAGTTTGAAGCAGTTATCGGAAGTTCATCAAGGGATATGAAGGGGAGTGTACCCTTTGAATTGAAATAGGTAGAAGTTTGGTAAAAATGGATTGTCGGGAGAATGTTACTGTCTTGTCAAGGTAGGAGTAACATTCTCCTTTTTTCTTTAAAACTTTTCTAAATTACTATTAGAAAAGATGGTTTCTCTTTGGAATTCAGTAGAATAATTGTGATATTTGCACTAGCGCAACCGCTGTTACAGTAACTGCTGTTGCATTAATTGATAGATAGCTTATGAAATTCTACGATAGAAAAAGGGAAATAGAGATATTGCAGGAGATTGAGGAACTCTCATCCGAGTATGCACAAATGACAATGATGGTAGGACGTCGTCGTATCGGAAAGACTACTCTTTTGAAGAATGCGTTTGTGAAGACTCCCGTGCTTTATTTTTTTGTCGGCCGAAAGAATGAAGTTTTGCTCTGTGAAGAGTTTGTCAATGAAGTCGAGATAAAACTGCATGAGACTTTAGGGCAGTTTACAAGCTTTTCCCAATTATTTAAAGTAATCATGCAACTTTCCAAACGTTTGAACTTTACATTGATTATAGATGAATTTCAAGAATTCAGAAATCTCAATCCATCTGTGTTCAGCGACATGCAGAATATTTGGGACTCAATAAAGGAAGAAAGCAAGATTAATCTGGTGCTTTGCGGTTCTATTTATTCCATGATGAAACAAATATTTGAGAATGCCAAGGAGCCTCTTTATGGTCGGGTAACATCCCGTATACATTTGAAACCTTTTGATATGTCTACCCTAAAGGAAATATTACATGATTATCATCCCCGATATACGTCGGAAGATTTGTTGGCATTTTATATGATAACGGGTGGAGTCGCAAAATATATCGAACAATTGGTTGTACGCAAAGCTTTTACTAAGGATAAAATATTGAAGACGGTTCTCTCGGAGGGTTCCTATTTTCTGGAAGAAGGACGAGATGTATTAATTGAGGAATTTGGTCGGGATTATACAAATTATTTTTCTGTTTTGTCATTGATAGCTTCGTCCAAAACTTCCAGAGGGGATATTGAGAGTACGTTAAATATGCCTGTAGGTGGTTATTTGGATAAGTTGGAAAACGAGTATAATCTGATTAGGCGTACTCGTCCTTTTATGGCCAAGGAAGGAAGCCGGAATAATAAATATAAGATAGAGGATAACTTTCTCCGGTTCTGGTTCAGGTTTGTTTATAAATACCGGAGCGCTGTTGAGATAGGCAATTTAGATTATGTACGTGAAATTGTCGAGCGGGACTATGAAACCTTCAGTGGAAACGTATTGGAGAAATATTTTCGTGTTTGCTTGGCTGAATCTAAGGAATATTCTGATGTGCAAGGCTATTGGGATAGAAAAGGCGAAAATGAGATTGATATTGTGGCGGTGAATGATTTTGAAAAGCGTATGCTGATAGGTGAAGTGAAAAGGAATGAAGCACGTATCAATTTACATATCTTAGAAAATAAGGCGGTAGCGATAGCCCGACAATATGGCGATTATCAGATTGAATATCGTGGATTTTCATTAAAGGATATGTAACTCTCTAATAGTTTACAAACAGAGGTTCACTAGTTTCACCTTAATCTGAATGACTATTAATCAGCGACTTATGGTGAAAGAAAGCATAAAAATCAGCATACATTAGCCTTTACACCCTTCACCCGTTTTTTCAAATATGCTATAATCAAAACGAAATATGCTATAAGCAAATGTTCCGTCAGGTATTAACACTTGAGTTATTAGGTATTAATACCCTGTACCTAGGATGTTAATACCTGAGTTGTTGGGTATATATACCCAAGACGCAGGAGCTATATATCCAAGACGTTGGAACTATATACCCAACACATTGGGGCTATATGTCCTGTCATAGCCTGCTTCAGATTGACTCTTTATTGTCTTATCCCTGTTCTTGATTGACAGGTTTTTTACTAAACTCTGATTTCGGTTTACCTTCTTTCCAATAAACGTTGTAAAGACAAATTTTTGCGATGTGAAGGATAGTCTATGCTGTATTTTACGCTTTGTTTCACCATAAGTCGCTGATTCATAGTTATTCAGATTAAGGTGAAGCCGGTGAACCCTTTGAACGTATATTAAAGGAATTCGATATAAGTTTGCCCGCATGGCTTCCCCTCCTTCGGGAAGGAGGGGTGTCCGAAGGACGGGGTGGTAGGTAAATATAGTATTCTGTTATTCAGTAATATATAGATTTACAATTTCACCTACCACCTCCCCCTACGGGGACTCACCCCCTCCGACTCCCCCGTTATCGGGGGAGAGCAACCTTCCTGAAGGAGGAGAATCGAAAAGTATAGGCTTATATCGAACTGACGTTAGATTATGTTCTTTTCTTATTTTAATATCAGAACGCTTTCCGGTCCCATATTAAACAACAAGTCTATAATACTCAGATTGGGAAGAAAGCCCAGTTTGGACTCGAACACTTGATAATAAGGCTGCGGAACAAACTCTGTATCCGCTGTCCGGAAATCCTTCTTAGGATGGATAATTTCCCGGAAATCGGTTTCTTCGGCAGTGAACTTCATTTTATATTCGGCAGTACGTTCCATATCGGGATGAATATCTATCAGCTCGCAGACCAATCGGCAAAGCTCTTCGTTGAAATCGACTAAAAACTCATATTTCTTCTCGTAGAAAGGGCGGAAATCATCTTTGTAGTATTCAAAGAAAGGAGTGCTGTTGTAAGCGGATTCAATCGCGTTCCAGTGCAGGTGTCTCCAGTTGCCGTGGTCGGAGATACGGATGTCTTTCATTGGACATTTCAGCGTATCAGGCTTTACGGTCGGAATGGAAAGAGCCAACTCACCCGATGGGCCGGCGATGGTGCACCGGTTGCGGTAGGTCTGCTTGATATAGTGGTCGTGTTGCTCTACAAATACCTTGTCATAAGCCAGTAATTTGGTATAGTACTCGACGGGAGCGAGGTAAGCCGAAGATAAATAAGCTGTTTTCATTTCTTTCATTTTATACGTTTGGAAGTCTTTTATTTCACCGTCCGGAAGAAACGGTTCCATCGGTATCCGTCAAATAAGCCTGTTTCTTTCTCTTTAGAGAACCAGACAACGGAGGCTTTCCCGATGATATGGTCTTGCGGGACGAATCCGAACAGACGTGAGTCGGACAGGTTGATAGTATTGTTTGCCCCCATCCAATAGTAATCTTTGGTGAAATAACAATGTTGTGTGGGGTTGCCGTCCACATATAGGATGTCGTTTTTAATTTCCGCCTGCCTGCCTTCATGCATTACGAGAGTATTCCGCAACAAAGTGATGTTCCAGGGATATACCCGGATATATTTTCCCTTGCCGGGGACAATCAAAGGTTTCAGTTCAATGTCTTTTTGGGGGGATAAAGGCTGTAGCCAGTTTTGCCCGTACATGGCCTGTTCCAGCAGGTAGTATTCATATCGGCTGAAACTACGTACGTGGGTGGTGTCATTGCTTCCCATCAAACCGTCGTCGGTGATGGAGAACGTGTGCATAAGTGAGGTAATCAGGCTCTCTTTGGAGACGGGATACACATAAAGTTTCTTTTTGTCCGGATTATGTTTTGTTTCGGGAGAGGTGGCGGAGAATAGGGAGTCTACCAATAAGGTGTCGCCCGGAACGCCGATGCAACGGCTGATATAGATTTCCCGACGGTCGATGACCGGCTGCTGGATTCCGGCAGGATTATTGAATACTACGATGTCTTGCCGACGCACGGGACTCTCGCACCAGCGATGATAAGAAAAGAGCGACATGAAAGGAACCCGCAGCCCATAGCTCCATTTGTTGACTAGGATACGTTCACCCTGAAAAATGGAATTTTCCATGCCGGTGGACGGGATAAGGCAGGATGTAAAAGCAAATCCCCGGAGCAGAAGCACGACGACTACTGCTCCGGCAAATGCTAGTATCCATTTGAATTTACGAATGTTCATCAATTTTTATCACCTTATCACTCTGTTATGCCAGTATGCACTTATCAGTCTACCCACTTGAACAGGCGGTTCCAACGGATTTTGCCGTCAAACCATCCACGGTCTTTGTCAAGCGACAGCCATACAACAATCGGTTTGCCTACTACATGGTCTTCGGGCACAAAACCCCAATAGCGGGAGTCGGCGGAGTTGTGACGGTTGTCACCCATCATCCAGTAATAATCCATCTTAAAGGTATATCGGTCGGTCTTTTCACCGTTGATGTAGATTCCGTCCGGTTTGATTTCCAGTTTGTTGCCTTCGTAAGCTACGATGCAACGTTCGTAGATAGGAAGATTATCCTCTGTCAGCGTAATGGTGGCTCCCTTGGCGGGAATCCAGATAGGGCCGTAGTTGTTGCGATCCCATTTCGTATAAAGATTCAGCGGGTACATCTGTCCTGCGTAATCTTCCGGTTCCATTACGATTTTGCTGATAAGCTTTTTGTTGCCGGAAAGGGTTTTGTACATCTTCTTGGTCAAGGGAAGATGATAGACAGGGTTCAGTTTGCCTTGTGCGTTTCGGCTGTCCAGTCCTATTTCCAGCAGTCCCATTTCCCAACCGGAGTCTTCTATCAGCATTTGGTCGGCTTTGCTGATACCCAGTTCGCGGAACATATCGTCTGTGATATACGGACCGGTAGTTTGCACGAAATAGTTGAATTGCAGGTTTTCGGGATTTTCAATCGCTTTACCGTCAATCATCACCTGGCCTTCTACAATCTGAAGGGTATCACCAGGCAGACCGACACAGCGTTTTACATAATTCTCGCGACGGTCTACCGGGCGCCAGAGGACTTCACCATAAGTGCGTGGGTTGTTCATTATCTGCTTCCGTCCGGCGGCATAGTACAAGTCGTAAATGGCACGTTGCTGCGCACGGGTCAGGCTATCCATCTCAACCTGTTTGGGGTAGATGCGTTGTCCCTCGCCGTAAGCCAGTGTATAGAAGTCTGTTGTCTGTTGGTACTTCACTGCTACCGTATCGCCTGCCGGGAAATTGAACACGACAATGTCATTCAGCTTCACCTTGCCGAATCCCGGAACCCGTTTGTACTTCCATTGCGGCCATTCAATATATGATTTGGCATTGAAGACAGGTAGTGTATGCTGCGCCAACGGCATGGAAAGGGGAGTGTTCGGTACGCGGGGACCGTAACTCATCTTGCTCACATACAGGAAGTCGCCCACCAGCAATGATTTTTCCAAAGAAGAAGAAGGAATCTGATAATTCTGGAAGATGTAGATATTGACGAAGTAGACGGCAACCAATGCAAACACGATGGCGTCTACCCAGCTCATGACACTGCGAACAGCCGGATTCTTCGACTTCTTCCAAAAAGACCAGGGAATTTTCTTGGTAATATAAATATCGAAAATGAAAGGAACAACAATCAATCCCCACCAACTTCGTACCCAGATAAGGAAGATGAGGTAAAGTAGAATGGCAAGGACGCATTTGATCCATTGTGCGCGTGTGGCTTGTCTCATAATGTTATATTTGTTTAGAACTAGCTTCTGATATTTTAGTCATTTAAAAACGGGAATAAATCACTCATGCCTAGAAAACCTTCGTGTGTGGCAGTATATTCGGCAGCCAATACGGCTCCCAATACAAATCCGCCACGGCTTTTGGCATCGTGTGTGATGGTGATGCTGTCCACGTCGGATTCATAGCGTACGGAATGAAGACCGAAAACTTCTCCTTCACGGATAGAGGCAATAGGAAGTTCGTTAGCGGCACAATCATTGGTACCGCTGACGGTTCCGTCCGGTGCTGCGAAGGTTCCTTTCACCCATTTGTCTTTGCGGTCCAGGTTTTGCAGGATACCTTCTGCCAGTGTGATGGCTGTTCCGCTGGGGGCATCCAGCTTGTGAATATGATGCGTCTCGCTCATGGTGACATCATAAGCAGGAAACTGGTTCATAATTTTAGCCAAATACTTGTTGACAGCGGAGAAGATGCTGACTCCCAGGCTGAAGTTGGACGACCAGAAGAGTGTTTTGCCCCCTTCCGTACAGAGTCTCTTGATTTCTTCGCCATGTTCGTCCATCCATCCGGTACTGCCTGACACCAGTTTTACTCCGGCTTTGAAAGCTTTTATATAATTATTGTAAGCTACCATCGGATTGGTAAATTCAATGGCTACATCGGCAGATTTGAACGCCTCCGATTCGAAGTCATCCTGATTGTTGATATCAATGATGCAGACGATTTCATGTCCGCGACTACGGGCAACCTTTTCTATCTCTTTGCCCATTTTTCCGTAACCGATTAGTGCTATTTTCATTGTTTTCTGACTTATATTCAAAATAATAGTCGCAAAGATAGTGATTTTTATTACATTTGTAGCGTACATTAACGTCTTGTTAACATGGAACACCTTCTTCACTACGTGTGGAAACATAAATTATTTCCCCTGAAAGTACTGCAAACCACCAACGGTTTACCGGTAGAAGTGATTGACCCCGGTTTGCAAAACCCCAACGCCGGTCCCGACTTTTTCAATGCTAAACTAAAAATAAACGGTATATTGTGGGTAGGAAACATCGAAATACATGCCCATGCTTCGGACTGGTTTCACCACGGACATGATAGCGATAAGGTTTACGATTCGGTGATTCTTCATGTAGTGGGGGAGGCTGACGGGGAAATAACCCGTACTAACGGTGAGGTTATCCCGCAACTGCAATTGACATGCCCCGAGCATATACGAGCTCATTATCATGAACTTTGTGTGGCTGACCAGTATCCGGCTTGCTATCCTGTCCTTGCTTCCTTGCCCAAACTTACCGTCCACTCCTGGCTGACAGCTTTGCAGACTGAACGGTTGGAACAAAAAGCGCGGTTAATAACGCAACGTCTTGAACACTGTAACAACAACTGGGAAGACGCTTTCTTCATCACCCTTGCCCGCAACTTTGGTTTTGGACTGAACGGGGATGCTTTTGAAACGTGGGCGGGTTTGCTCCCGCTCCGTGCCGTAGATAAGCACCGGAATGATTTGTTTCAGATAGAAGCTCTCTTCTACGGTTTGGCAGGACTGTTCGAAGATACGTTTCTGAAAAAGGAACAGGAAGACGAGTATAGCCTTCGCCTTTGCAAAGAATTCCGTTATTTGCAGCGAAAGTTTGAGTTTACTCGAGTGATGGATGCCACATTGTGGCGGTTTCTCAGGCTTCGTCCCGAGAATTTTCCTCATATTCGTCTGGCACAGTTGGCTTATCTTTATCAGAAAGGGGATAAATTGTTCTCGCGGTTGCTGGAAGCTGAAACATTATCGGAAGTAAGGGAGTTGCTGACTACCCGTACTTCTGCTTATTGGGAAAGTCATTATTTATTCGGACAGACTTCTCCGCACAAAGAGAAAACCCTAGGGGAGAGGTCGAAAAACTTGATTATCATAAATACTGTGACCCCTTTTCTATACACCTACGGTTTGCATAAAGCGGACGAGCGGATGTGTGAACGTGCCGGACGTTTCCTGGAAGAGTTGAAAGCGGAAGATAATCATATAACCCGTGCGTGGAGCAATGCCGGACTGCCGGTTGCCACTGCGGCAGATAGTCAGGCGTTGATACAGTTGCGGAAGGAGTATTGTGATAAGCGGAAATGCCTGTTTTGCCGCTTTGGCTATGAATATTTGCGACACGAATAATCCGCTTGGGGACACGTAAAGATTTAGCTTCCGGAATAACTAAGATATCAAACTTGTTACTATCTTTGCAGCGTCAATTAAACTATTAATTTATATAGTGTTATGAGAGCTAAAAAGTTTGTATGTTGCTTGCTGGGTATGTTGCTGTTCGTAGGTGTTTCGTTTATTTCATGCGGCAATAGCTCCAAAGCAAAAGCCGATAGTGAACTGGCTACGCAGGACGGTGAAGATTTCAACTTGTTTTTGGAAAAGTTTACTTCCAGTGCGGCATTTCAATATACCCGTATCAAGTTTCCGTTGAAAACTCCGATTACTTTATTTGAAGATGACGGTGAAACCGAGAAAACATTCCCTTTCACCAAAGAAAAATGGCCGTTGCTGGATAGCGAGACTATGAAGGAAGAACGCATCTCTCAGGAAGAAGGTGGCATTTATGTCTCTAAGTTCACGGTGAACGAGCCCGGACATAAGGTGTTCGAGGCGGGATATGAAGAGTCAGAGATTGACTTGCGTGTCGAATTCGAACTTTCGTCTGACGGGAAATGGTATGTGGTGGATTGCTATACGGGGTGGTATGGATATGACTTGCCTGTCGGCGAATTGAAACAGACCATAGAGCATGTAAAGGAAGAGAATGCGGCATTCAAGGACCTACATCCTTAAAATGGTAATACAATTTTTCAGTCGATACGTTATTTGAGATATTTTGTACAATTTGAACCCCTCTTTTTGAAAAAAGAGGGGTTTCTTTGTGCCCGGAAGAATAATCTTTGAACTAATACCGTAATGATGAAGCGATTTTTTATTGGCTACAGCTTGGTTACTTTTTTCTTTTTGAATGGTGCGGTGCTCTTTGCACAACACGAAAATTCCTTTGCCAAACAATGGAGAACAGAAGATGAATCATGTGTTGTTTACTGGATTTAAAGTGACTGCTTTCTAAATTTGCATATAAAAAACTAATCAGATAATATATCTATGATGAAACAATCTTTTATCAGACTTGGAGTACTAACTCTATTTTCCTGTTTATGTTCTGCATTTCTTCATTCGCAAGTAGTAACAGATGAGCGGCTATTTTCTTTTGAAGCCTCAAAAGTCCCAGACTGTATAACGAGTATTCATTCTCAACTTTCCATCTCTGATATTCATTATAAAGATGGAAAACACTCGATGAAATGGGACTTTGAACCTGGCGGTATATTAGAACTCAAGAAAGACCTGAAATTTGAAAAGAAGGATCCGACTGGTAAAGACCTGTATCTTTCGGCTTTCATCGTATGGGTGTATAATGAAGAGCCCCAAAACACAACTATCGAATTTGAATTCTTGAAAGACGGCAGGAAATGTACTTCCTTTCCTTTCGGAATCAACTTTAAAGGTTGGCGTGCCGCATGGGTTTGTTATGAGCGGGATATGCAAGGCACACCTCAGGAAGGTATGAATGAACTTCGTATTGTTGCTCCAAATTCAAAAGGATGCCTTTTCATCGATCATTTGATTACTGCTACCAAAGTGGATGCACGTCAGCAAACAGCCGATTTGCAAGTACCTTTTGTAAATGCCGGAACTAATAATCATTGGTTGGTTGTTTACAAACACTCCCTTTTGAAGCCGGATATCGAGTTGACTCCTGTCAGTGACAGGCAAAAGAAAGAAATGCAACTGCTGGAGAAACGTTTCCGGGACATGAATTATACAAAAGGTAAACTCTCGGATAAAGAAGTGGAGACTATCCGCAAGAAATATGATTTCTATCAGATTACTTATAAAAACGGTCAGGTGTCGGGTGTACCTATTTATATGGTGCGCGCTTCCGAAGCTTATGAACGGATTATACCGGACTGGGACAAGGATATGCTGACCAAACTTGGTGTAGAAATGCGTGCCTATTTTGATTTGATGAAACGGATTGCTGTTGCGTATAATAATAGTGCTGCGAACCCGGAACTTCAGAAAGAAATGAAGCAAAAATTCTTGGCTATGTATGACCATATAACCGACCAGGGGGTGACTTATGGCAGTTGTTGGGGGAATATCCATCATTACGGATATAGTGTTCGCGGATTGTATCTGGCATATTTCCTGATGAAAGACGTACTTCGTGAAGCTGGTAAGTTGCAAGAAGCTGAGCGTACATTGCGGTGGTATGCCATTACGAATGAGGTATATCCTAAACCGGAAGGTAATGGAATTGATATGGACTCATTTAACACACAGACCACCGGTCGTATCGCGAGTATTCTGATGATGGAAGATACACCGGAAAAGCTACAATATCTAAGGTCTTTCTCTCGTTGGATTGATTACGGTTGTCGCCCTGCTCCGGGATTGGCTGGCTCATTCAAGATAGACGGCGGTGCTTTCCATCATCGTAATAATTACCCGGCTTATGCCGTCGGTGGTTTGGACGGAGCGACTAATATGATTTATCTTTTCAGCCGGACAGAATTTGCTATCTCGAAACTGGCGCATGAAACGGTGAGAAATGTATTGTTTGCCATGCGTTTCTATTGCAATAAGCTGAATTTCCCATTGTCAATGTCCGGTCGTCACCCCGATGGAAAGGGGAAATTAGTGCCGATGCATTATGCGATGATGGCTATGGCAGGGACTCCCGATGGGAAGTCCGAGTTTGACAAGGATATGGCATCCGCTTATCTTCGCCTTGTCTCAGGTATTTCTTCTAAAGAACAGGAACCGGAGTATATGCCCAAAGTCTCTAACGCACAGGAACGTAAGATTGCGAAGCTGCTTGTGGAAAAAGGTTTTCGTCCTGAACCCGATCCGCAAGGAAATCTGGCACTGGGTTACGGTTGTGTATCTGTACAACGTCGTAACAACTGGTCGGCAGTGGTCCGCGGACATTCCCGCTATCTTTGGGCGGCAGAACATTATTTGGGACATAATCTCTATGGCCGTTATCTGGCACATGGGAGTCTGCAAATTTTGACAGCAGCACCGGGACACATCGTTACTCCTGCCACAAGTGGATGGCAGCAGGAAGGTTTCGACTGGAACCGTATCCCGGGAGTGACTTCCATCCATCTTCCATTGGAACAGTTGAAAGCTAAAGTTTTGAATGTAGATACCTTCTCCGGCATGGAAGAAATGCTTTATTCCGACGAAGCTTTTGCCGGCGGACTGTCACAACAGAAAGAAAATGGCAATTTCGGTATGAAATTGCATGAGCATGATAAATACAACGGTTCCCATCGGGCGCGCAAATCTTTCCATTTCATCGGTGGAATGATTGTTTGCTTAGGTTCGGACATTGAAAATACCAATACGGAATATCCCACTGAAACTACAATATTCCAGTTGGCGGTAACGGATAAGGCAGGGCATGATTACTGGAAAAACTATCATGGTAATGGTAAAACATGGATTGATCATTTGGGAACCGGATATTATGTACCCGTTACTGCTAAGTTTGAGAAAGCTTTTCCACAATATTCCCGTATGCAGGATACAGGTAAGGAAACGAAAGGGGATTGGGTCTCATTAGTCGTGAATCATGGAAAAGCTCCGAAAGGCGGAAGTTATGAATACACTGTCCTGCCACAAACAAATGAAACTGCTATGAAGTCATTTGGCAAGAAACCTGCTTATAAGGTACTGAAGCAGGATTGTGATGCTCATATCGTGTATTCACCGGCAGAGAATATATACTCTTATGTACTCTTTGAGACTCCGCAAGCACCTCTTCCCGGTGAATTATTACAGCAAACGGATACGTCTTGTCTGGTGATGGTGCATAAGGAATCTCCGAATGAACTTCTGCTGACTGTGGCTCAGCCGGACTTGGCATTGTATCGAGGCGCAAGTGACGAAGCTTTCGACAAAGATGGAAAACGAGTGGAACGCAGCATTTATTCCCGCCCATGGATTAATGACGAAAGTGGTGAGATTCCGGTGACAGTAACCTTGAAAGGTTATTGGAATATGAAGGAAACTCCATTCTGCAAAGTGATTTCAGCAGATAAGAAACAGACAGTACTTCGTTTTACTTGTAGGGACGGAGCTAGCTTTGAAGTGGAATTGAAGAAAAAATAATCCGGAGGATTGGCCGGGAACTGCTGTTTTCTGCCTCGTTGTCCTGTCAGTTCCGGCTTCCTCTCTCCCAAGTAATAAATGCAATTCCTCTTTCAACCTATCACCGTCCGGCAAAGACAAAACCGCATATAAACGGAAGCCTACGTGTAAACAGAAGTTTCAACAGGGGATAACTTTGGTTTCAAGGCATGAAACTTTGGTTTCTTCGGCGTGAAACTTTGGTTTCTTCGGCGTGAAACTTTGGTTTCTTCGGCGTGAAACTTTGGTTTCTTCGGCATGAAACTTTGGTTTCTCCAGCGTGAAACTTTGGTTTCTCCAGCATGAAACTTTAGTTTCTCCAGCGTGAAACTTTAGTTTCAAAGGCTTGAAGCAAATCGTTTCATGCTGAGATAGAAGTATAGTTGATTGGACCGCCGTGATGAACATCGTTAGTTTATGGAAGGTAGGGTTGAAGCAACAGGTGACAGCATTGTGACAGCAATGTTGCCGTCACAATGCTGTCACCTGTTGCTGTCACAACGCTATTCGTTTATAATCACAACGTTAAGCTGCAATCGGTGACAGATGACAGCATTATGATTAAAATAAATTGCTGGGAAGAGTTAGAACATAAACATGGCAACTGCGACAATGCGGTTGTTGCATACAGCATGAGTATCTTTGATTTTTCCGCTGGATGTATTCAGAGAGCCATACCATGCGGAGCTCAACGTATATTCTAAACCGAATTTCCAATGAGGTACATTGTAAGTTAGTTCTGCTCCCGCAGTGACGAGTTGGTCGAGGTTTGTTCCCGTACCATATACTTGTGCTTTTCCATCCGGGGCATATAATTCATCGCTTGTTCCCAGGTTTTTGGCATAACCGACAAACACGCCCGGCTTCCATTTTTGTCCGTAAACAACGTTCAGCCAGGAACTTGAAAAACGTATCGGAGTATATTTCTGTTCTCCTGTGCGTTCGTTAATAGATTTAATGCCGAATCCGCCAAGACCGGAAGCTTGTGTCAGATTGGAGCCTAATACACTTTTTGCGCCGATAAACCAGTTTTTATTCGTGTATTTCACATGAGCTTCATATGAAAGGGTTGTGATGCGTTCGTCTACTTTATATTTTTCTGTGGAGACTGTGCGCGGCTTTAATGATAACAATTCAACGCCTACACCCGCTAATAAGCCATCTTTCTTATAATCTGCCCCAACATAAATTTCAGGGACACAGCTTTTCTTTATATACTCCTGGCTCTTTCCGGCAGGTCCTTGAGACAAATACTGGGATTGCCATACGGCAGCTCCTGTAAGCTGGAAGTTCTTATTCTTGTATCGATAGCGAATCTGCGGTGCGCGACTGAACGGTTGGAAAGGTGCTCCCATTGACAGATTAAGAATTTGCGGGGCTACTTCACCATATAGCGGGTGCCATGTTTGTCCGAGCAGCAAGGCCGATTTGTTCCAATCCAGATTGAGATAAGCGTGGCGCAGCCGGACTACTGAAAAAGAATTGCCGGTACCGCGAAAGTCGGCTTCTATCTTGGCGGAAGTCTTGGCTGTTCCCAGTTTAGGTCCGGCAACGTCTACTCCTAAACGTGAATACAGTGTGTAGAAATTACTGTTAGGCGTTGCATTCAAATCGTTTCCGTTCTCATCGCGATTCTTGTCCAAGGGATACATATAGAACAATCCGTCTACAGTTTCTTGATTGGCACGACTGTTGTAATAAAGGTCTGTACGAATCTGTCCATAAAACTTGAACTTGAAGTCCTTCATCTGTGCAAAACTGCCCGAAACTGTTATCAGGCAAAGAAATAATAAAATGTATTTTTTCATAATGTGCTTGTTTATAAACGGGCACAAAATTACACAAAATTACGGGTAATCAGCCTATCGTTGATTAAAAAAGGCATTGACAGCCTGATTATATTTGTTCAGGCTTGTACTTTTATGAATAGTTTTCATGAGTTTTTTTTCTGTATTTGGCAATAAATATTCCCAAAAAGTCTTCATCTTGTTTAGGAGCTGTCCGTCTCCACCTTCAAGCTGCTCTGCGTATGCCGTGTATACGCTTTTGTGCATCAATTGCAATTTTTGTACCATTTCATCGAAGCTAAGAACGTGTCCGTGTCTATGCTCTAATGCTAACGCCGGATTGGCGAGTAGCCCGCGTCCTATCATAATTCCGGCTAATGAAGGAAATTTGTCCTGAATTTGTTGAATATCTTCCAGACTGTTTATGTCTCCGTTATAAATGATGGGATGTTTGCAGGCATCTTGAAAATCAGCGAACCCTTTAAGGTCTGCTTCACCTTTATATTGTTGTTTGCCTAAGCGGGGATGCATCGTGACTTGCCGCAGTGGCAGTTCATTAATAATAGGAGCCAGCTTGAGGCATTCAGCCGCATTCTCCCATCCCAATCTCATTTTTATGGAGAAACTGATTTGCGGATACTTCCGAACCACGCTGAGCAGTGCTTCCACTTCTTCGGGATAAGGCAGGATGCCGGAACCATTGTGACGCTTTGCTAAAATTGGAAAGGGGCAGCCCAGATTTATATCCGCTTCTTTATATCCTTTCTCGATGAAAAGGGAGAGAATCGCTTCCGCTTTTTCTGCTGTCGGAGCTATTAACTGAGGGACGAGGTGGGGCACATGATTGTTTTCCGGTTCGATGCCCCGGACATCTTTGCGGCGGAACTCGCCTTTCTCGATTCGGACAAATGGGGTGTAATAAGTGTCTACACCACCGAAACAAGCGGCGTGGGCATTGCGGTAAAAAACTTCGGTATAACCTTGTAACGGGGCGAAATGGATAGGCAGAGTTTCTTGCATGACATTTAATTTTGTTGCAAAGATATGGAAAAAGTAAAAGAGAAGAACCTCGCGGCCCCTCTCTTTCAGGTGTTAAATTGATTAAAGTCTGATTTTCATATACGTTTTATAATGGTTAGAAAAATTGTGTGTTTATTTTAATGCGTTCAGCCATCCGGGTACATATCCCAAACGATTGCGTAACTGTGCTTCGTAAAGGGAAAGAGGTTCTACTGCACCGTTATTGTTTTCGCTTCGTTTCATTTGTGATTCATTGAATTGAAGAGATTGTCCATGGAAGCCTACCACAATTGGTGGCAAGAATTTCCACCAGTATCCTTTTGCATCCCACCAAATGAATTGTCCTCCGGTGTCAATGTCTGTATCTGTCTGAATATTTGTTGCATTGAAGTTCCAGATAGTCAGATTTTCCATATGATTTGGCATTTGTGCAGAATCACCGCCTTGTCTCCAGTGCATGAATCCGCCTGAGCAGCAATCAATCAGTGTGGCACGTGGTTGTGTTGCATGCGATTCAAAACAGGAATCATCTCCCCACTTTACGTTCCAGATTACAGCACCCATGCTTTGTTTGGAGACTCCACAAGCGTGATATTGTCCTACGTTCGACTGGTAAGTACCTAAGGTTCCTTCGCCTTCGCCTTTGCTGAGAGTATATCCATTGCTGTTCTCTATCACTTTCCCGATAAATATGCGGGAAGAAGCTTGTGAACGAATAGATGCATGTCCCCGGTTACCGCCTATTTGTATGTCATAAGCAGAGCAGTTTGCTGAACTTGTGATAGACATTGCTTCACTGACACTTTCGAAATTGACACGGCGTATCCAGGAGTTGGTTAATCGGACAAAGTCTATCAATTTGAATCCACCGTCGTCGATGTCAGAACCATGATGAATAAATTTCTCTTTTGAGTGTCCTTTGAAAGTAAGATCTTCTATGCCGACATTCTCATAATTGGCGAATTTGGAGATTTTCCAATTCCAGTCTTTATTGATGGCGTGCATAATAGGTTCTTTGAAGGTAATAGTGTTACCACTGATTTTTTCAATCTGGTGATATTCGTAAATTTGGATACCTTCTGATTTGATGTTAAGTGTTCCGCCGGACTGTACATTGATATCTTGCCATCTATATGGAGATAGCTCTGTATTGATAACATCTTCGTTGTTGTTTTTCAGCACAAGGCATACCCAGCTTCCGCTGCTTACTCCGGTCACGCTAGCTGTCACACTTTTACTGCCAATGGGGGCGTCAGCAGTAATTGTTCCCAGTTCTGTTAATCCGGTGTTGTGTTTAAATTCCATCATCACAGGTGCGTTCCACATTTCGGTTGTTGGGTTGGGGGAAGTGTTGGCAACAGTCATTTCGAGTGTTGTCTTATCTTTACCTGCTCCTTTGAGTACTATATTTCCCATAGACATACGAATTCTCCGGTTTTGGGAAGCTTTGTCCTGCAATATATAGTTCCCTTCCGGGAAATAGATGACGGCTTTGGCATTCTCTTTGATATAGCGGTCTGTCATACCAGCGTCTTCTTGTTTGATATTATTAGTGCCGGCAATTTCTGCCAGCACTTTCATAAAAGCTTCACGGTCGGATTTTCCGTCATTGGGGACGGCTCCATACTTCGTGACATCATAGACCTTATATCCTTGAGCTATCAACATTTCCACATCGGGCGGAGCTGTCTCTCCCCGCATATATCCTGCGTAGGAGAAATCCAGCAATACATTTTTAGCATCACCGCTGAGGTACTCTGTCCAAGCAGTGGTAGCATTCGCATCAATTTCAGTGGTCAGAAGCTTCACTGGTAGTTTTACTACTCGGCAATAACCCTCTTTGGAGAATATTTTGATGTAAATCACGTCTTCATATGCTTCTCCACGAGGATTGGTGGAAGGAGCGGTAACAGTCAATTTTGTTTCTTCCAACTTGATTCCCCATGTTTGGTTCTCAATGACGGCAGTTTCTACGTTGGCTTGTTTCACAACAAATTCCTGCATCTGTTTCAGACCGAAAGTGGCTGTCCCTTCAAATTGAATGTTCAGATAGAAGTCTTGTCCGTAGATGGGTATTGTAACTTTGCTGTTGTCTGCGCGTATAGTAAATGTGATTTCGCCAGTAACTTCGTTGACTATTACGTTACTGAAAACAGAGCTGGCATTTGAGGTAGCTTGTGTTCCATCTGCTATTTGATTGTTTCCTAATTTGCTCCAAGTTGAGCCATTGTCCAGTGAAATTAGCCAAAAACCATTTGCATCCACCTTCATTTTCGGAGTAATTCCAGCAGCACCGGTTTCGGGAATAGCGTTGACCGGTTGATTGTTGAAAAGTAGTTCTGTAGTTACACCATTGATGGTATACGCCCAGTTTCCTGATGCATTAATGCTGAATAGGGGCATGTCGTTCATATCCGCCTTCCCACTATAAATATTTACAGTTTCTCCGTTACTGAGTTCTACGGTGTAATTTCCTAATTCATCCTGATTGTATCCCATCACCAGAATTACTCCTGCTACCATCTGTTGGTAGTTGTTGATGTCCGTATTCATCTGTTCTATACTTGCTTCCAGATTGGCAACCCGTTCTTTCAGATTGTCAATGTCGGAGCGCAAGTCATCCCGTTCGTCGCACGAGTAAAGTGCGACGAAAAGAATTGTACATATTGATAGTATTACTTTTTTCATATATCAGTAGGTATTAATTAATGGATGCTCCATATTCAGCAAATTCTGCATTTGGGATAAACACACCGTTGGCAATATCAAATGTACCACCTTCGAATGGGTCAGAAGTAATTATATTTACTTCTTCTGCTCCGTCCATGCCCTTACCTATGCCGCCAAAGAATATCTGCCAGTTATTCGTGTTTTCGGCTTTGTAACAGATGTTGCTATTACATTCTCCACTTTCCGGATTGTTAGTTAGGCGGAATATGCCACAATTGTTTGGCATTGCAGGTTTAGCATAAATCAAATTGTGAGTTATATGTATGTTTGGTAATGATGTAAGATAAACATAGAAAGTAGTGGCAGTGTATACATTGACAAATGTATTGTTCGTCAATGTAAATTCCGTTGCGGTTGCTTTTTCACCATTCATCAGTTTAAATCCGGTAGCGGATTTCCCTTCGTCAACACAATAGAAAATATTGTTCTTGAAAGATACCTTGTTATAAGCAGCCGTACTTGTAGAGAGGCTGAGAATGAACTTATTATTGTCAGTAGAGGATATGGGAACTACACAATTCTCCATCAGAAAATAGTCAATACTACGGTTGCTATTACTGATGTAACTTAAAGGTTGTCCTTTCGGCAATAGAATATGGCAATCTTGTAGTATTATACTACCGAATGCTCCATTCTTGTTTTGAACGATTGGATAACTTGTTTTATTTTCAGCATTTAATGTGTTTCTGGCGTCGAGTGTTATATTTTGACAGATAAAAATGCCAGAAGCATCGCTTGCTGTTTCCACAAGCTTGATTTGGCTGGACACTTTCAATTGGCTCTTTTGAGTTGAACTATTTCCGATGATAATGAGTTGGGCATATCCACCGCTTGCAGTATATTCCGCTTCTACTTCTGGGCTAATGAAATAAATTCCCTTGTTCGTAATGTTGGGATTCTCTGTTGTGATAAGAGTTGCTTCTCCGAATGTATTCTTATTTATATTGATTCCACCAATTGTGATAGTTTCACCTGCTTCATAAAGTGCATAGTAACTATCTATGATCTCTATTGCCTTCACTTGAATTTTAGCTACCGCCCAGTTGGCACCCTTATTTACTTGTAGTGTTACATCATTGCTGTTGTCGGCTGTTGCGCGGGTTTTTATGGTACTTGCCGGAGCTGTAATACTCAGAGTAGCTTCATTTGTCTCAGTGTCCGGTTCGCTTATTGTTGCTACCCATCCTGCGGGAGCTGTAACGATAATATTATCTCCTTTCACTTTGACAGTAGTCGTAGCGGTTGCTCCGGTTCCAATTTCCCAATATCCTTTATTCATTCCTTCGGCAGGCTCTATAATTTCGCACAACAAATCTTTAACGATAGGTATGGAAATACTTTCAGTTTGTCCTTTCAGTTGGATAACGAAGAAATCTCCGCTTTCATCGATGCCTGCTGATTCGAAGAATGTATCGGTGCTGCTTCCACCGGAAGAGCCATTGTTTACAGCAGACACTTTGTTGCCACTTTCATCAAGAACATCCTGCCAACTAGTGCCGTTGTCATAACTTACTTGCCAGTAGCTGCCATCATCCGTCAGTCGGAATTTGGGAGTTATGCCATCATTGCCGGGAGTTCCGACGGCTTGTACGGGTACACCGTTCTGGGTCAGTACTTCGCCGTTTACTACCCATTGGCCTTCATCATTGACGCTGATTTCCGGATATTTTATTTCTCCTGCAGAACCTTGTGTTAATGTTACAGTTTCTCCACCGCTCAATTTCAATGTATAGGTACCGTTTGTCTGGGTAATTTCTGTAATAGTCTGTCCGCCTTCAAGTAGTCGTTTGATTGCGGTCATATTATCATTCAACAAATTAATTTGTGCTTCCAGAGACTCCACGCGACCTTTCAGATTGTCAACATCGTCTCTCAAATCGTCTGTATTGCAAGCTGCCAATGTGAACAGTGCAAATGCGGTTAACAAGAATGATTTAAAGTAATTCATAGATATATGTATTAATTGTTTTCTTATTGTTGTTAAATTATTCCACTACGTTGACTACGAAATTATAGGTAGTCGTTGATGAATGGTCAATATTGGCATTCCGTGCAAGGAAAGTTGCATTATAGATACCAACCTTGTCATAGGTATACGTATAAGAGTCAAGGCTTTGGGTGATGTCTTTCACTTTAGTTCCCTGATCCGGTTCGCATGAGTTGATAGTAAGTGGGTCGGATACCAGCCAACTATATTTCAGAGGATTTCCTGCAGCCGATGAGTGCAAGTAGAATGTTTCGGTTCCGATATTCTGCAGATTCCAGATTCCTGAAGTCCCTCCGCTCACCGTGCCATATTCACGGTCGGTTGTCATCGTCGCCTGGTCGGACAGGTTGCATCTGTTTTTCATGTTGACTGGTGTCAGTCCGAAAGAACTTGCACCGAACTTCAGGCTGGAACCATTGTTCAGTTCGTTGGTGAGATGCATCTGGGTGAAATACAGACGTGGTTGAACCGCTGTGTTTTTCACTCCTTTATAACGTATGGCAATTGTTACTCTTTTATTGAGGTATTGCGTCATGTCGAATGTATAAGTTTGCGGTGTACTGGTTTTTGTCGGAAAGGCATAGCCTAGTTCTTCGTTGGGGATCATTGATTGCCAGATACCGTCATTCTCGTATTGTTCCACTAACAAGGAGTCTGCCACGAAGTCGTCTTTATACAATCCGGTGAACTCATCGGATATATAGATTCTACTGTCTACCATATCGGTTGTTCCATATTCGTAATATAACGTGATAGTCAGCGATGATGATTTGATTTGTGACGGATCAATGGTCTGACGTTCTCTATATTGATATTTATATCCTTCTTCTCCGCTGAAGAATGTAAGAAAGTCCGGATCGCCGGCAATGTTGAAGTTGACAGGGGTTCCTTTCTTTACAGTGATGATATGTCCGTCGAAGCTCACATTCTCATTGGTATTTACAGTCACGTCCAATGCAACATCTTCGTCCAGTCCGTCATTACATGCCCCGAAAAAGAGGTTTATTACACAGATGGCTATGAGTTTATATGCTTTCATAATTTGTTGTTTTTTACTGATGAATACTTTGTTTACCAATTCGGATTGTTTTGTGTAATGTACTTGTTGGTACTCATTTCAGCATCTGGAATAGGGAAATAGTTGTACGTAGAGGATACTTGGAAATAGGTATATACGTTAGTTGGTCCTAAGTTCCAGTTTTCTCCAGATTGTGCAGCCGGTACCAATGCTTGCATGTTCTTTACAAACTCTCCCCAACGGATAAGGTCAAAACGCCGGGTGTATTCAAAGCATAGTTCCATCCCCCGCTCATCTTTTACTGCTTGGCGGAATTCCGTTTGCGACATGTTCTTCGGTAGCTCATCTAAACCTGCACGCTCTCTGACATCATTGATACAAGTATATGCAAGGTCTGTCGGTCCATTATTTGCTTCATTCTCCGCTTCTGCAATCATCAATAATACATCTGCATAACGTAATACAGGGAAGTTGATGGACGTAAAGTTCTTGTCTTTTTTATCAGCTTCGTATTCGCGGCGATATTTTCCACACATACGGCTATAATTGGTAGTCGCCTTGGTTTTTTCAATATCACCATTGTATTGGTAAGATTTCGGGCCATATTGCGTCATTACTTGCGCTAGTTTTCCCATTTCAAATTCACGATGCGTCACTCCGGTATTCTTACCGCCTGATTCCTTATATTCAAAAGGAGTGATGCTCCAGTTGAAACGGTTGATGTCTCCGTTCTTTACATACAGATTATACAATTTTGGGGTACTGTAAATAAAAGCATACGAATAGCCTGGATCAGCCTTTCCTTTTATACTGCTTTTAGATGAAAGGTCGGGACCGGCTAGGCCGATGATATTACCGATACGGCCTTCTGCTTGAGTGTCAGATGTATTGTTTCCGGCAAATTCAATTTCCCAGATACTTTCATTGGCGGTCGTATTATACTGGTTGGAACATAAATCAATGAAGAAATCCCAGTAGTTATCTGCTAGTGCGTGTCCTTCCGCTGTCACTTTCTGAGCATAGAAACTGGCTTTTTCAAAATAATCTTTGACTTCTGCCTGATTGGCAGCACGGTTTTCACGGAAATGTTCTCCGGCACGGAACAGGTAGACGCGTGCCAATATTCCCCATGCAGTAGATTTTGAGATGCGTCCGGGTAAATAGGATAGTTCGGCAGCTGATTTCAATCCAGTCTCAGCAGCATCCGCCATTTCATTGACAATGAAATCATAGATTTCCTGCTTGTCTGTCCGTGGTGCGTCAAGGTTCTTCACATCTTGGGTTGAAGTTGTCTTGAATGGTACATCGCCCCAGCACTCTACAAGATTGAAATAATAAAAAGCGCGCAGAAAACGGGCTTCGGCAATGTACTGTTCTTTCACGCCGGTAGAAAAGCCTTCTACCTTGTCGATATTCTCTAGAAAGATATTTGCGCGATTGACACCAACATAAAGTAAATACCAGAAGTTGGTGACTGCGTTATCACTGGTAGTGGCGTTATTACAAATCAGACCGGTGGAGGCAGGTCCGCGTCCGCTACCACCATAATGCGACAAGTCATCTCCTGCAACGAGGTACATATAGTCACCGCCATAAAAGGTTGGCTGGGAAAGAATAGCATAAGTGCCTGTCAAGAAGGAGGAGGCTTCTTCGGGAGTTTTGAAATACTCATCTAAAGCTAATTCAGTCGGTTCTTTATCCAAAAAGTCGCAAGATGTAGTAAAGAGACTTGCGAGTAAAGCTATGATTGATATTCTTAGTATTTTCATGTGATGAATTTTAAATGTTGAATGATAACATATTAAACTTAGAATCCTAAACTGACACCGAAGCTGACGGAGTAAGCTCTTGGATAAGACGAATAATCCAATCCCGGCGTTAAGGCGCTGTTACGAACAGATACTTCGGGGTCATAGCCGGAATAACCTGTCCATGTCCAGAGATTCTGTGCGGCAACGTAGATACGTGCTTTATCTATTTTCCATTTTTTCGTCATCTGGCTGGGGAAGGTGTATCCTATCGTTACATTTTTCAGACGCAAGAAGGAACCGTCTTCTATGATGCGTGAAGAAATGACACGATTGGAAGAAGAATTCGTAGCGGCTGGAATGTCACTGGTCGGGTTGTCTGCTGTCCAACGGTTGGTGTAGCTGGCATATTGGTTCAATTCACGTGAGCGGTTATTGGAACTTTCAAAGAACAGGCGGTTGGCGTTCATAATGTCATTTCCATACGACCATTGGAAGAAGATGCTTAAATCAATTCCTTTATAAGTAAAGTCATTGGTCAATCCTCCTGTATGTACTGGAAGTCCTCGTCCGATGATAGTACGGTCGTTGGAATCTACTACTCCGTCACCGTTGAGGTCGGCATATTTCGGCATGCCTGGTTGTGTGTTGTTCTCGGTTGAGAAATGAGGTACACTAGATTTCAAACTGTATGAATTTCCTGATTTGTTGAAATCATCGTATTTATACGTGCCTTCGTAAACGTAGCCATACATCAGTCCCATCGGCAAACCGATTTTGGCAATATAACTGGATTGTCCGTTGTAGTTCTGGTCAAACTGGACAGCTGTCATTAATGCGGTTTGGTTTTCGGATAACGCTAATACTTTATTCTTGTTGAAAGAAATATTAAAATTGGATGACCATTGAAAATCGCGTGTTTTAATATTCAGTGTATTCAAGCTGATTTCCAGACCATCATTACGAACTTTACCAATATTCTTTGTGGCATTGTAGAAACCGGAAGAATAGGGTAATTGGGCGGCAAGCAACAAGTCGCGTGTATTTTTCCGGTATATATCCATTGTGAGGCCGATTCGTTCATCGAAGAATGAGAGGTCGACTCCCAAGTTCCATTGTTCGGTCGTTTCCCATTTCAGATTTTTGTTCTGCAACGAGATGGGTACAGTTCCGGCGTTGGTGGCATCGTTCTCGAATGGATATACGCCGCTTGGTATCGAATTGGTAGCAGTATAAGAACCTATTCTGGATTTCAAGACGGATAATAGTTGGTAATAATCGTATTCACCGATGCGGTTATTTCCGGTGAGTCCCCAGCTAAAACGCAGCTTTCCATTGGAAAGGATACTTTTGATTGGTTTCATGAACTTCTCTTCGGTGAATGTCCACGCTAATGATGCAGAGGGAAAGTATCCAAACCTGTTATCCTTGTTGAACTTGGAAGAGCCGTCTACACGGAATGAGGCAGTTGCATAATATTTGGATTTATAATTGTAATTGATACGTCCCAAATAAGAAAGCATTGACCATGATGATTTGACAGAACTGCTTGTACTGGCTTGTCCTTCACTCATTCCCGCCATTCCGAGTGATTCGTTGGGAATATGGGTGGTGCGGAAAGCGTATGCTTCATAATCTGAATTCTGGAAAGTGATACCAGCCAAAGCATTGATGAAATGTTTCTTCTTGATGTTGGTCTGGTAAGTCACTGTGTTTTCGTTCAACCAAGTTAAGCGTTCTGAACGGGTCACTTGTGCATTCACTTTGTCGGTAGAGGTCGGACCGCCATAGCGGGTCTTTGAATTGTTGAACTGGTCATTTTTACGGGCATCATAAGTATATCCGGCAGAGACTTTGACTTTCAGGCCATTGATGACTTCATATTCGGCAAAACCGTTCATTTGAAGATTATTGATATAATTCTTCCGGTATTCGTTTTTGAGTGAAAGAATAGGATTGAAACGATAGTCGTTACTTGAGTCTACTGCATTATCTGTTGCGCTATCCATCAAAAAACTTAATGGAGTGTCGGGAGAGGTTACGGGACGATATCCCCAAACACTGTAGAACAAGTTGTTCATACCACTGTAAGATGTTGCGGAAGGGGTGCTTCCTGTCTGGATGGAACGTGAATAATTGGTCGTCAGGCTCATGTTCAATTTGCCACGGCGTACTACTGTGTTCATACGTCCCTGCATACGTTTATATCCGGTTTCCAATAATGTACCGTCTTGGTCGTAGTAAGATAGGGAAGCATTATAGCGTACTCCTTCCGTACCACCTGTCAGTCGCAGAGTGTGGCTTTGTTGCCAGGCGGTTTGGAAAATCTCATCTTGCCAGTTATATTGGTCAATATTCCGGTAATCTTCTAATGTCCATTGTTTACCTTCATAGTTCATGAGGTAAGAGCCGGCAACCACTGTCGGATACATTTCATTTTGTAATTTGACGAACTCATAAGCGTTCATCATTGGAATGGTGCGAGTGATATGTTGTACACCAAAACTTCCGTCGTATGTCAGTTGTGCCCGTCCTACTTTTCCTTTTTTAGTAGTTACGATTACGACTCCATTAGCACCACGTGCTCCATAAATGGCAGTAGCTGAAGCGTCTTTCAAAAAATCGATAGACTCGATGTCCGAAGGGTTTAAGGTGCTGGAAGCGGAAGTATCTTCCACTGGGAAGCCGTCAATTACAAATAAAGGTGAGTTTTCCTGTGTTAAGGAGTTGTTACCCCGGATAACTATATTCATTGTGCCACCAGGCATACCTTCACCGGATGTGACATTTACACCAGCGACACGTCCTCCCAATGCTTGGTCGAATGAAGCGACGGGGGCAGTGAGGACATCATTCATGTTGGCTTTGGCCACAGAACCGGTCAAGTCACGTTTGCGCACCTCCTGATAACCTACAACTACTACTTCATCCAATGTTTTGGTATCTTCCCTTAAAGTAATAACCATTGGCTTTTGTGTATCTACTTTCTGTTCTACAGTCACATAACCGATGAAAGAAATGACTATTATTGCATTTTTGTTGGGTACACTGAATGCAAACTTGCCGTCAAGGTCGGTGATAGTTCCTTGTGAAGTACCTTTTACCTGAACACTGGCGCCCGGCACTCCTTCTCCTAAATTATCCTTCACCGTACCTTTTACAAGTACCTGTGCAAGTACAAAAGAAACAGAAAACAAGATCAGTCCAAGTGAGGAGAGAATCCTTTTTCTAGTTTGAGTGGATAAATGTCTTTTTATATATTAAAAATTAAGTGATTTTATTGAATCTGCGGTTGCAAATATAGGCTGATTAAATATTCTCATATGGATAGAATTATTCAGGATTGGTGCAAAATCATACAATTTTTCTGTTCTCATATTCTTGTTATTCTTTTACGGTTTCCAACAAGGCAGACAGTTCTTTTACGATATCAGGATACTGCTTTGCTACGTCCGTTTTCTCCGATGGATCGGACGATAAATCATAGAGTTGCGGTTGTTTATCGTTTCCTAATTCCATCTTTGTCCAGAACTCGATGGCGGGACTGTCGCTTGGCTCGATGTATTTCCACTGGCCTTTTACGATGGCGAGTGTGTTGTTCAGGTTCTGCTGAACGACGTATTCACGGTCTGTATTGCTCTTGCCTAAAAGCACATTCAGGTGTTCCTGGCTGTCGGGGGCTACTCCTTTCCGTAAAGGTTGGTTCAGGAGTGAAGCGAGCGATGCATATACGTCGATTTGTGAGAAAAGAGCCTGCTGCTTGGCTGGCTGTATCTTGGCTGGCCAGCGTACGATGAACGGAATGCGCGTACCTGCTTCGTAAGCGCTGTATTTACCGCCACGATAGATTCCCATCGGGGTATGTCCGTTGAGCAGCTCGTAGGCATGGTCTTGGTAGCCGTCGTCAATCACAGGACCGTTGTCGCTGGTAAAGATAAGGATTGTGTTATCGGCAATGTTGAGGCTGTCCAGTGTATGCATGATTTCTCCGATGGTCCAGTCCAGTTGCAGGATGACATCGCCACGAGTTCCGAGTCCGCTCTTTCCGGCGAAACGCGGGTGGGGGATACGGGGGACATGTACGTCTTGCGTACCCATATATAAGAAGAAAGGTTCTTTCTGGTGAGCAGCAATGAAATTCTTGGCTTTATCGGTGATGATGTCGGCAATGTCCTCATCCTTCCAAAGAGCGGACTTTCCGCCGGTCATCCAGCCGATACGGGGGATACCGTTAATGATGGTATTATTATGCCCTTGGCTGGGTTTCAATGTCACAAGTTCCGGGTTTTCTTCTCCCGTAGGCCAGTCGCCTACCTTATGGTCGTAGCTGACAGTGATAGGATCGTTAGGGTCAAGACCTACTACACAGCCGTTTTCTACAAAAACACAAGGCACACGGTCTACGGTTGCGGGGATGATAAATTCATAGTCGAAGCCGATGCTCTGTGCATTCGGACTGATTTGGCTGTTGAAGTCAGTGCCGCCTTTCGGGCCGAGTCCCAAATGCCATTTGCCCACTGCTCCGGTAGCGTATTCGGCATCTTTCAACATATCAGCCATGGTAACGCAGGCTGTGTCGATGATAAGTTCCGAGTTTCCGGGAGCAATGCCGGTGTTCTCCTGCCGCCAAGGATACATGCCGGTCAGAAGCCCGAAACGGGAAGGGGTACTGGTAGCTGAGGTAGCGTAAGCATTGGTAAACTGTACTCCCTGTCCGGCAAGGCGGTCGATATTAGGAGTGCTTACTTTAGTTGCTCCGTAACAACTCAGGTCGCCGATACCGAGGTCGTCTGCGAATATATAAATAATGTTGGGCTTTTGATTGTTTTGTCCATTGCTTTTTGGGGCCGCGTGGTTGCATCCGGTCAGCATGGCAATGCCGGGCAATAACGGAAGTAGACGTGAAACGTTTCTCATAATGCTGTATTTTTAGGGAATGATGTTAGATGCACAAAGATAAACGATTGGAGAAAAAAGAAGGAGCAGTAACGTACAAGTGAAGTATAAAATAGTACATCGGGGGAAGTTCCGCTTTCCGGATTCGGAAGAGTGCAGAACGGTTTAGTGCCACTACGTTGTCACAGTTGTGCCACCCCGTTGGCACAAGCGTGCCACTACGATGTCACTACTGTGCCAACGAGGTGATATTCTCCCGGCACGGCAGTGTCCGATTATTTACTATAGGCTTTCCCGATAATGGCTGCTATTAGTCTGTTTCTTCTTCTCCTTCTTCCTTTTCTTCTCCCTTGCGGTAAGCCAGCGGACTGACATGATAAATCTCCTTGAAACACTTGCTGAAATAGCGTGAAGAAGAGAATCCGATTCGGTCGGAAATCTCCGTGATATTCAGCTCCGGATTATTCCGTAGCATAACAGCTCCTTTTTTGAGACGTATGCTCAGGATAAAGTCATTCGGTGTCTGTCCTGTGACTGCTTTTAACTTGGTAAACAGGTTCGTACGTGCCATGCCCATTTCGCGGGCGAAGATATTGACGTTGAAGTCCGTATTATCCAGATGCTGTTCGATAATAGCCATCGCACGGTCCAGCATCTCTTTATCCATCGGATTGGTAGCCAGCATTTGGGCGAAAGCTTGTGGTTGTTTACTGAATTTCTCTTGTAGCAGCCGACGGGAGTTCACCAGATTATTGCACCGGGAAATCAGAAGATTGGTATTAAACGGTTTGGTGATGTAATCGTCCGCACCGATTTTCAATCCTTCAATATTGTGCTCTATCGCAGTACGTGCTGTCAGCAGTACAACCGGAATATGGCACGTATTGAAATCTGTCTTAATCTGTTTACACAGTTCCGTGCCGGACATACGCGGCATCACGACATCACTTAAAATAATGTCCGGCATATCTTTCCGTATCATTTCCAACGCCTCTTCTCCGTCGGAAGCCGTACTGACCTGATAGAATGTCTCGAAAATACCGACTAACATCTGCTTGATGGATTCGTTATCTTCCACAATCAGCATCTTGGCATCTTCAATCCGTTTGTTGTCTTCCTCTTTCCATTCCGATTCCGGTAATATTTCTGCTGAAGGCACAAAAGTTTCCGTTTCCTGAATGGCGGTATCCATATCGTTTTGCGCTGTCTGTTCCTCGGCAAAGTGTTGTTTGCCTAGTTTGAGGGTGATAATAAAACTGCTCCCTTTGCCCGGTTCGCTTTCCACACGGATGGTGCCGTGGTGAAGCTCGATGATACCTTTTGTCAGAGCCAGTCCGATACCTGTTCCGGCTCCGGTATTCAGTGAGTTCAGCAGCTCGGTCTGATAGAACCGGTCGAAGATTTTATCAATTTCCGCAGCAGCGATACCTGTACCGGTATCTTTTATTTCGATAATGGCATGGTCTTGCTCCTGCGAAACGTTGATGGAAATAGTATCTTCCGCCTTCGTATGTTTCAATGCATTGGACAATAGATTGTTGATGACCTTCTGCATCTGCTTCTGGTCATACCAGACTTCAATATCATCTTTCTGCTTGTTGAACTTGAAGCTAATCTGCTTGCTGCTGGCGTATTCGAGGAAAAGCAGATAATTCTCATACAGGAAATCCACGAGGTTGTGCTTGCTTACCTTTATCTTCATATGCCCCTGTTCCTGTTTGCGGAAATCGAGCAGTTCCGTAATCAGTTCACGCAGTTGGATACTGTTCTTGTAGATTCCCAATACCTTATTATATATGTTAGGAGTGAATGTCTGCACTTGCAGCAAAGTTTCCACCTGTCCCACGATAAGCGTTAGCGGAGTGCGGAATTCATGTGAGATGTTTGTAAAGAAACGCAGTTTCGACTGGTTCAATGCTTCCAGGTCTTCTATATGCTTCTTCTCATATTTCAAAGACTCGCGGAGCTTGATTCGCGAATTATAATTCTGGATAAGAAACCATAACAAACTGATGGTGACAATGGTATAAATCAAGTAAGCCCACCATGTCTCATACCACGGTGGAAGTACAATAACGAGAAGTCTGGCTTCTTTGATTCCGTCCCGTTGTGACTTGATGACAAGCGTGTACTTGCCCGGATTCAGATTTGTATAAGTGATGAGCGTCTGCTTGCGGTATGTATGGTTCCATTCGTTCGAGAAACCTTCCAGGCGATAGAGAATCTCATCCCTGTTGGCAGGGATAAAGTTGGAAGTGGCATATTCAATGGTAAACATCGACTGGTTCGCTTTTAGGCTAATCTCCGGCGTGTGGCAGATAGATCGGCTCAAGATTCCGGTTTCGTCTCCGGGGATAACTTCCTTTCCATTGACCAGCAGGCGGGAAAGGATGATATTATAAGATTTCGGGGTAAAATGCAGTTTCTTTTCCCAGAAAGAAATCATTCCCTGAATACCACCCAGAAATACTTCTCCATCGTGCGTGACGAACAGTGCGTTTTCATTGACGGCAGTCAGTGGGAATCCGTTTTCCGTACCGTAATTGTAGAACTTCTTGCTTGGATAGTCGAACTGCGAGAATCCTTGATTGGTAATCAATAGCAAGTCTCCTTTCTTGATGGAGGATTCGAGCACTTCGTAAATGCAATCGCTTGACAGACCGTCTTTCTGCATATCGAAGTTCTCGAAATCATTGCTCTCTTTGCGGTAACGGTCCAGTCCGCTGCCGGAGGTCGAGAACCATAAGTTCCCGTTGCTATCCTGCATGATATTGTTGATATTGTTGTTGCTGAGACTATTCGGAATTGCCGGGTTATGCGCGTAATTGGTGAGCGTATTAGTATCGAAGCGGTAGGAATAAACCCCTTCTCCGGTAGCTGCAATCCATAACGTGCCGTCTTTGTCGAAACAGAGGCTTGCTACCATGCCGATGTCTCTTCCAGCTTTGGTTTCCTTGAAGAGTTGCCGGCAAGTGCCTGCTGCCGGGTCGAACAGGGTGACACCGTTCTGTGTGGCGATAACCAGTTTGTCCTTGTACGGCACAATGTCACGCACAATATCCGATGGTAACGAAGTAGGGTCGCCCGCTTTCATGCGGTAGACTGTGAAACGGTTTGTCCGTAGGTCGAGCTTATTCAATCCGCCAAGATGCGTGCCAATCCACATGATTTCATTAGCCTGGTCGTAATAGATTGCTTTTACATTGTTGTGCGAAATACAGTTCTTCCCTTCTTCGTGGCGATACCACCGGTACGTGTTGTCTTTGCGGTTGTATACATTTACACCGCCCCCTTCAGTACAAATCCACAGGTTGCCATCTTTGTCTTCCGTCATTCTTCCGACGATGGGGCTGCTCAGGCCTTCTTTCTCGGTGTCTCCCACTTTGTAGCGGGTATAGATTTCATACTCAGGATTGAAGTAATTGACTCCGCCGAAATAAGTTCCTAGCCAAAGGGTGCCTTGCCCGTCCTTGACAATACACCAAATGGAAGAGTGGGTAAGTCCGTCCGGTTTATCGGCATCGGCCATATAGAGTTGGAAATTGCCTGTACTTTTCTCGTAGCGGTTCAGTCCGTGGAACGTTCCTATCCATAGATTGCCTGAATTGTCTTCACAAAAACTTCTTACGAAGTTGGAACAGAGACTATTCGCCTTTCCCGGTTCATGGCGGATATTCTCGATGAAACCGTCCGTTTTTATGTGGTAGAGTCCTTCCTCCCAGCTGCCTATCCATAATTCTTTTGAAGAGTCCTCATAGATACTGGTGATATTCCCTTTCGTGACAGGTTGTGAAATCGCTTTACTCTCCGAAAGGCAGTAAACGCCATTGCTGGTGGTTCCCATCCAGAGATTCTTTTTTTCATCCAAATGAAGACAGGATAAAGTAATGTCTTTTCCCGCAAGGTGATAGAAAAGGTCGAAGTTGCCTGTACTTTCGTTATACACAAATACTTCTTCCCTCTTGCCGATATACAATTTCTCGTTGTAGTAAATAGCGTCCACGTTGCCCTGAAGCAATGTCTTGAATCGCTGGGTAGTCAAATCGAACTCTGCCACACCGTCAGTACAGAGCAGATATACTTTCCCGTTTTTGTTCCCGGTGATGCGCAGCACTGTATTGCTGAACAGGCTGTTCGGGTCGTTTTTGTTAAGTTTAAAACTTTTAATGTCGTTACCGTTATACCGGTTTAGTCCCTCGCGCGTTCCAATCCATATAATTCCCCGTTCGTCGATATATAAGCTGTTGACAGAGAATTGTGAAAGTCCGTCATCTGTGGTCAAATGGCTGAAAGTAATGTTTTGACCTTGTGTGTGGACAGTGGTTACGCTTAAAAATAGCAGAAATAAAAGGATAATTTTTTTCACTAATTCGTTCTTTTAAGGTATTACTATTGGCAAATATATCGTTTTTATTTCATTTCTGTGAACCTTATTAGAAGAAAGTAACTATATTTGTATCATTCAAACGAAAGAAATATGAAAGTAAAGAAAATTAGTGCGGCTAACGTGGAAGCTTGCTCGCTTCCTAAATTATTCGATGAAGAGAAAATAGATTTTCAGCCTATTCAGTGTGTCAACTGGGCTGAATATCCTTACAAACCCAAAGTAAATTTTCGCATAGCTCACACGCAGGACTCTATTTTATTGCATTTTAAAGTAAAAGAAGAGAGTGTGCGTGCCCGATATGGCGAAGATAACGGTGCTGTATGGACAGATTCCTGTGTGGAATTCTTCTCTATACCGGCCGGTGATGGAATCTATTATAATATAGAGTGCAACTGTATCGGAACGATTCTGATTGGTGCCGGACCTGCCCGCAACGGTCGTGAGCATGCTCCGAAAGACGTGACAGCTCTTGTACAGCGATGGTCAAGTCTGGGTAATACGCCTTTTGAAGAGCGTGTTGAAGAGACTAACTGGGAAGTCGCCTTGATTATCCCTTATGCGGTATTCTTCAAGCATCAGATTGCTTCGCTCGATGGTAAGGAGCTGAAAGCCAATTTTTACAAATGTGGCGATGAATTGCAAACTCCCCATTTCCTTTCATGGAATCCGATAGAAATAGAGAAACCGGACTTCCACCGTCCCGACTTCTTCGGTACACTGGAGTTTGAATAATCATCTGCCTTCAGGTAAGAGTATAAACGATTACCCGGATATAAAGGAATATAATGATACGGCGTCATCCATCTGCAAAAAAGAAGGGTGACGCTTTTCATTTGCATCACCCTCACCTTTGTATAAAATTACTTTATTTAACGTCAGTTCGATATAAGCTTGTACTATTCCGATTCTCCTCCTTCGGGAAGGTTGCTCTCCCCCGATAACGGGGGAGTCGGAGGGGGTGAGTCCCCCGTTATCGGGGGAGGTGGTAGGTAAGCACATAAGTCTATCATCTACAATAAAATAGGAAGAACCTCGTTTCTCCTACCACCCCGTCCTTCGGACACCCCTCCTTCGCGAAGGAGGGGAAACCATGCGGACGAAATTATATCGAACTTACGTTATTTACTTCACAATACCTCTTTTCGAGCCTTTCACGAAGTTTACGATTGTTTCGATTTCCTCGCTCATCGGCACTTGGTCGATAATCTTCTGCACTGCATCCTGAACGCTGAAGTTACCCTGATAAATCAAGCGGTAAGCATTGGCAATGTGGCGGAGAATTCTTTCCGACGTGTTGCGGTGTTGTGACAGGACTACGGCATTCACTCCGTGGTATGCCACCGGGTTTCCCGACATGATGACATATGGCGGCACATCCTTGGAGATACGGCATCCGCTTTGTACAAGCGTCCAGCTACCGATGTGGCAGTATTGATGCAGGGTGACATTACCGCTCAAGATAACGCAATCGTCTAATGTACATTCTCCAGCGATAGTGGTACCGATGCCTACCACGCAGTTGTTGTTAATCTGTACGTCATGACAAAGATGTACTTTATCCATCAGGTAGTTGCCGTTTCCTATTTTGGTAGCATTGCCGGCAAAGGTGGCACGGCTGATAACTACATTTTCACGAATATCATTGTTATCCCCGATAATCAGGCTGCTTTTTTCTCCGGTATAGTGAAAGTCTTGCGGTTCCGCTCCTAGGACGGCATTTTGATGTACTTTGTTTCCTTTTCCCATTTTCGTACCTTGCAGGATACTGGCATAAGACATGATGACACAGTCGTCTCCAATTTCCACATTCTTTTCGATGTAGGCAAAAGGCTGGACAGTAACATTCTTGCCTAGTTTTGCTTCGGGGTCTACGTAAGCTAACGGACTAATCATAATAGTATAAGTTTAAAGTTATTCTTCTCTTCCACCACCCAGGGCCTGGTAAAGGCTTACTACGGCCTGCATCTGGTCAAAGCAATCGGAAACCTGAGAAATCTGCGCGCTCAGGTAAGATTGTTGTGCAGACAGTACTTCCAGATAGGTTGAAGTTCCCAAGTTAAACAATTCTTTTGTATCTTCCGAAGCTTTTTGGGCCGATTCTACCTGCATCCGGCGGGATTCTACCTTTTCGCTTGTCTTTTGGTATAAACTTAGCGCATTGCTGACTTCGCTTCCGGCGTTCAACAAGCTCTGCCGGAAGGCCAACTTCGCAGTTTCTTCCTGAGCTTTGGCAGCTTTCAGGCGGGCGATATTCTGTCCGCGGTAGAAAAGCGGCTGAGTCAGAGAGCCAATGGCGGAAGCCAATAACTTGCCCGGGTTGATAATTGCACTTCCGGCGCTGTTTGTCCATCCTGCCGAACCGCTGAGCGTGATTTGCGGATAGAAAGCGGCACGTGCCGAGTTGGTATTATAATAGCAACTTGCCAAAGCCATTTCGGCTGCTTTTACGTCCGGACGGTTGGACAGCAACTGGATAGGTACGCCTGCGGAAAGTTCTGTCGGGAGTACTTGTGCTTCCAGCACGCCGCGTTTGATGGAGTGGGGAGCCTCTCCCAAGAAAGTAGACAGGGCATTTTCAGTTTCACGTATACTTTGTTCGATATCTGGGATACTGGCAAGCACCTGAGCATAAGCAGCCTTACTTTGTTCAACTCCTGCCGAATTAATATTGTACATGGCAGCGTCTTTCATCGCTTCCATCGTTTCGGCATTCTGTTTCAGAATTTCAGCCGTAGCTTTAGTTATTTCCAACTGGCGGTCCAACATCATTAATGTATAATACATGTTGGCAACATTAGAGATAACTTGCGTCTGCACTGCCTGACGGTAAGCTTTTACCTGCTTCAGGGTAACTTGTGCATTTCGTTTGGAGTTCAGCAACTGACCGAACAAATCGACTTGCCAACTGGCTGTCACAGGCAGCGAGTAAGTTTTTGTAGCTGCATTCTTGTCAAAGCTGCTGATTGTTCCTTGCGGAGACAGTCCCAGTGACGGAGCATAAGCCAGGCGTGCCGACATCAGGGATGCTTCTGCCGCTTTTACATTCTGGGCAGCGGACAAGAGGTCGGTGTTTTGCTTCAGTCCCGCTTCGATGAGAGACTGTAACTGTGGGTCGGTGAAGACTTCTCTCCACGGCAGGTTACCGAAGTTGGCGGTATCCGAAACCAGTGTATCATTATCCGCCATCGGGTCACGATACAGTCCGGAAGTGGTAATATCTTCGGGTCTGTCATACGACTTATAGATGTGGCAACTACTCAGGAGAGCAGTTGCGCACAACATATATAGAATCTGTTTCTTCATATCGAATTTCATTATTTAGCGTATTGTTCAATCTCAGTTACGGCGTCCGTATTGTCAATATCCTCCCATTCCATCGGTTTCACCTTCTCTTGCAGGTACTGGAAGATTACGAACAGGACAGGAACGATGAAAATCTGACAAATCATGCCGACTAACATACCACCGATAGAAGCAGTACCCAGTGTGCGGTTACCATGAGCACCTACGCCAAAGGCAAACATCAATGGAAGCAGTCCGACTACCATCGCCAATGATGTCATCAAGATAGGACGGAGGCGGGCACCGGCACCCAATACGGCTGCCCATGTGATACTCATACCCATCTTACGACGGTCGAGGGCGAACTCTACAATCAGGATGGCATTCTTCGCCAGCAGACCCATCAACATGATTAACGCAATCTGCATGTAGATATTGTTGGACATCGTGCCGAGAATCATCTTCAACATCGAGATATTACCGATGGCACTCACTCCGTTCACAAACAGGAAGCTGCCTAACAGACCGAACGGAACGGACAGCAATACAGCCAACGGAAGTATGTAACTTTCGTACTGTGCGCTCAGCAGCAGGTAAACGAATACGAAGCAGAGGATGAAAATCAATCCGGTGGCGCTTCCACTGCTCTGTGCCTCTTCACGTGCCATACCACCCAGTTCATAGGTATAACCGGCAGGAAGGTTCTGATTGGCTACTTCCGCCAATGCTGTCAACGCCTGGCCTGATGTATAACCGCTGGCAGGAGCCACCATCACTTTCATGGAAGTGTAAAGGTTGAAACGGCTGATGATATCCGGGCCATATACTTTGTCGATAGAGATGAATTGTGAGATAGGAGCCATTTCGCCGGCACTGTTACGAACCTTGATATTCTTCAGGGATTCCAAGTTCTTACGTGACAGCGGGTCTGACTGAATCATTACACGATACATCTTACCGAAACGGTTGAAATTGGATGCATACAGACCACCGTAATATCCTTGCATGGTAGTGAGGATATCACTCGGGCTGATACCTGCTTTCTTACAAGCTACCGCGTCAATATCAATCATATATTGCGGGAAGTTCGGGTTGAACGTTGTTTTTGCCGAATTAATTTCGGGACGGGCTTCCAGCGCAGCGGTATAGTCGTTGACTACATCGAAGAACTTGTTCAGGTCGCCACCTGTCTTGTCCTGCATGTTCACCTCAATATCCGTAGATGCCGAGTAACCCGGAATCATCGGTGGAGCAAAGAACAATACCTGTGCTTCCTTGATGATTTTCTGTGCACGCATATATAAGGAACCTACAATAACGTCGGAGTTCTGTATCATCGAACGCTCGTCCCAGTCTTTCAGCTTGATGATGAAAGAACCGTAGGATGGTCCTTGTCCACCGATAAAGCTGAAACCGGAAATCAATGTGCGTGAAGCTACGGCAGGGTCAGCAGCAATCAGGCTGTCTACACGTGCCAGAATCTTTTCCGAGCGGTCTTGTGATGTGCCCGGCGGTAGGGTTACGGCTCCCATCAGTGTACCGGTATCTTCGTTGGGCACCATACCTGTCGGAGTGATGTTCATGAAGAACATAAGCAATACGATAGAAGCAACGACCAGGCCCATGGACAACCATTTCTTCTGGATGAAGAACAGTACGCATTTCTTATAGCGTTTCAAGATAGATTCATAGGTGTCGTTGAATTTGTTCTTGAATTTATTCGTACTCATTCCGATTAGTGCCAATATGCTAAGAAGTATGAAGATGGCAGTAATTATCGGATTGATACTGAAAAGACCGAAAATCATGCCGAGAATGGCAACAAGTGTGAATGTAAGTGTGATTCCCGGATGCAGCATCTTTCCGATAGCCTCGGTATATCTTTTTATCATTGTTGTATGAGCAGCCTTATAGGCTGTTTTCATACGTTCTTTCAATGGAGGAACCTCTTCGGAACCTTCACCTTCCTGTTTGTGCGGTTTCAGAAGAACGGCACACAAGGCGGGGCTTAATGTCAAGGCGTTCAAGGCGGACAGACCGATAGCGATGGCCATTGTCATACCGAACTGGCGGTAGAATGTTCCTGCCGTTCCACCCATGAAACTTACCGGAACGAACACGGCCATCATGACCAGCGTAATGGATACGATAGCACCACCCAGCTCATTCATCGCGTCAATGGAAGCCAGACGTGCCGAAGTGTAGCCTTGGTCGAGCTTGGCGTGTACACCCTCAACGACCACGATGGCGTCATCGACCACAATCGCAATGGCAAGCACGAGAGCACATAGCGTCAGCAAGTTCAGACTGAACCCTACCAGAGACAAGATGAAGAATGTACCGATAAGGGCTACCGGGATGGCAATGGTCGGAATCAATGTAGAACGCAAGTCCTGCAAGAAAATATATACCACGATGAACACCAGGATAAAGGCTTCAATCAAAGTCTTCAAAACCTCATGGATAGAGGCGAACAGGAAGTCGTTGGCATTCATCGAAACGTTTATCTTCAAGCCCGACGGCAAAGTTTTCGATGCTTCGTCCAATAGTGCCTGAATGTCGCTGATGGTTTGTGTGGCGTTGGTTCCTGCCATCTGATAAACGATACAGGTTACAGCCTTATGTCCATTTACGCGGTTGGTAAAGTTGTATCCCAAGCGGTCTAACTGCACTTCGGCGATGTCGTTCAGACGAAGCACTTCGCCGTTGGGCAGAGACTTGATGACGATGTTCTCAAACTCCTCCGGCTGTTGCAGACGGCCTTTGTAGCGGATGGTGTATTGGAAGGTCTGGTTACTGCGTTCGCCGAACTGTCCCGGAGCAGCTTCCACGTTCTGTTCTGCCAAAGCGGCGGATACGTCGCTCGGAATCAGCTTATATTGCGCCATTACGTCCGGACGCAGCCAGATGCGCATGGAGTAATCCTGTCCCATCACGGAGGCGTCACCCACACCCGGCACACGCTGAACTTGCGGAATCAGGTTGATTTTCGCATAGTTCTCGATGAACGATTCCGCATACGTGTCGGTTTCGTCATAGAGGGAGAATACCACCAGCATGGAGGTTTGGCGTTTCTGTGTTGTCACACCGACTTTGGTTACTTCGGCGGGGAGCAATCCCTGCGCCATCGAAACACGGTTTTGCACGTTGACGGCAGCCATGTCCGGGTCTGTCCCTTGTTTGAAGTAGATGGAGATTTCGCCGGAACCTGTGTTGGAGGCGGTAGAGGTCATGTACATCATGTTTTCCACACCGTTGATTTGTTCCTCGAGCGGGGCAATCACGGAGTTCAATACGGTCGACGCGCTGGCTCCCGTATAAGTAGCCCTTACAGACACAGTAGGGGGCGCGATGTCCGGATACTGGGTGATAGGCAGCGTAGCCAATCCGATGGCACCCAGGATTACTATCAAGATGGAAATAACGGTTGATAGTACCGGACGGTTAATAAAATTATCTAATTTCATACGGTTATCTAAGTTATTAATTGAAAGCAGTAGCTAAATTTCCTTCGCGTTGGTCTTTCAAGTGCTGTTGATAGTTCGCTTCTTTCTGAGCCGGTGTGATAGGCTGTACAGTCTGACCGTCTTTCAAGCTTTGTACGCCTTCGATTACGATTTTGTCTCCTGCGTTCAAGCCGGAAGTAACGAGATATTCTTTTCCGTTATCCAGGTTGAAAATATTGATTTCCGTATATTTCACAGTGTTGTCCGGTTGGAGGACATAAACGAACTTCTTATCTTGGATTTCTACTGTTGCAGACTGCGGTATGCTGATAACGTTGTCCATAGTATAAGGAATCAGTACGTTTGCCGTACCGCCGCTACGCAAGATGTGCTCCTTGTTCGGGAAGATGGCACGCATGCTTACAGAACCGGTGCTTTGGTCGATAACTCCCGTGATGGCGTCCACTTTACCTTCAATGCTGTATTCGGTACCGTCAATCAACTGTAATTTAATAGCCGGTATTTTGCTGATTTCTTCTTTGATAGTGCTTCCTGACTTGGTCATAGCCAACAGTTCTTTTTCTGTCATTGAGAAATATACATATACTTCATCAATTTCGGAAACGGTAGTCATCGGAGTGGCGATAGAAGGGCTTACCAATGCTCCCAAACGATAAGGGATATTATTGATGACACCGTCGGAAGGACTCTTCACCTGTGTGAATGAGAGGTTTTGCCGGGCAGTAGTCAATTGTGCCTTTGCCTGCGCCAACTGTGCTTGAGACTGTGCCAATGTGTTTTCAGCCATCGACAGGTCATAATCACTGATGATGTTCTTCTTGTTCAGTTCACGCTTATTGTCCACCGTTATCTGTTGGGTGCGTACTGCCGCTTCTGCCGTTGCAACGGCTGCTTGGGCTGTGCGTACTGCCGCTTCGTACTGTGTAGGGTCAATGATGAACAGGACTTGTCCCTTACGGACACTTGCTCCTTCGTCTACACACAGTTTGGTGATGAAGCCCGATACTTGCGGACGGATTTCTACGTCTTGTTTGCCTTTAATAGTAGCCGGATAAGCTGTCGTTAGATTTGCAGTTGACTTTTGTAACTCCTGTACTGCATACTCGGGGACTTTTCCCGTGTCATTTCCCTTATTGCCGCAACTGGACAGAAGGGCTAAGCAAAATGCAAATAAAACAATTCTACTTTTCATACTTCTCATTTATCTGTTTTTTTTAATTATGCGTTTTGTTGAACGTGTGTCATTCTCTTGTATAAAAGGGGGGATTTAAGGAATAAAAGCCGGAAACTAATTCAGATAAATCAGTTTCCGGCTGCAAAAGTACAGTAATTTCGCTATTCTTGTACTCTGATACCGTGTTTTTTAACGATGTTTTTTACTTCATTACTTCAGTTTATGCGATACGGGTGACATGATGAAACTGAATTCATAATCCTGGTAAGGAAGACGATACTTTTCTAATGGTATAGCTCCCCAACTGTTGACGCATGCCAAACCTGTCTGTACCTTGTCAATGCAGAAGTTTGTAAAGTTTGCTTTTTCAACTTCCGGTGAGTGGCGTTGGTCTTTTGCATCGCCGTCGTCCAATGATTCGATGGTGTAGTTCAGTGCAGAAGCGGAGAACGGAGCTTCAGAAACGAACTCTAAGCCGTTGCCACCGATATTCAGCAGTCTCCACCAGCGGATGTCGGTCTTCGTTCCGGTTTCCTGCGGACGGATATACGGATAGAATTGTTCTTCTACCGTCTGGCGGTATTTGCCTATCATGGCACCGTGGTTACGGTCGGAATAGTTTTCTACCGGACCGCGCCCGTAATATTCTACCTCGTTGAAAGCAAGAGGCATACGAAGCTGCATACCGAAGCGGAACATTTCAGAAACCTTTTTGCTCTTGTCGGCTACCATTTTCTGAGTAACTTTTACCGCTCCCTTATTATTGATAGTATAAGTGAGGAATAACTTGCCGCCCACCGATTTCATGTCGTATTCTGCACGAACCACAGCCTGGTCATTTTCGATGCCGTGTTTCAGAGACGTAAGTTTTAGTTCCGGGTTCTTCCAAACCGCATATTTGCGTTGCAATCCTGCTCCGAAATCGTTATCGGTCGGTGCACGCCAGAAGTTGGGAGTCAGTTCGCTGCCGTCTTCCATCATCTGCATGCCGTTCACGTCGTAGCGGCAGAGATAGCCGTTTTGCCTGTTGAAATCCATAGAGAAGTTTTCGCCTTTGACAATCAGGTAGTAATGGTCGTTATCCAGGATGCTGGGCACATTGACTGCTAGGTTGGAAGCCTGTACATTTTCCAGTTTGAGTTCCGGTGCTTTGTAATCACGGATGCTTAACTGGTCGTAAGCGACGGTAGTTCCTGCGGGCAATAATGTCTCTGCGGCTTTCAGTTTATAGTTGACGTTGAGCAGCAGTTCCTTGCAGGGGCAGATGTTCTTCGTGTCAATCGGAAGCTGCACTTTCACAGTTTGCTGAGGCGCTGCTTTCAGGTCGGATACAATGCCGGTCTGTACCACTTCCCCGTTTGCCAGTAATTGCCATTCCATATAATATGAAGACAGGTCGCGGAAGAAGTTTTCGTTGAAGATGTTGATTTCACCTTTGGCAAGGTCGGCGGGAGTAGTCCAGATATCCTGATAGAAATAAGCTACTTCGTAAGCATGCGGATTAGGTACGCGGTCCGGGCTGATTAAACCGTTGTCGTTGAAGTTATTGTCCGAACCGTCATATTTGTTGAAGTCGCCACCGTAGCCGTAAATATCTACTCCATCTTTGTTTTTCCAGTGGCAGGACTGGTCTACAAAGTCCCAGATAAATCCGCCTTGGTATTTCGGATATTTGCGGATGATGTCCCAGTATTCTTTGAATCCGCCTTGTGAGTTACCCATAGCGTGTGCGTATTCACATTGAATCAACGGTTTTTGAATATCACCTTCGCAGTATTTGATACAGCCTTCGTAACCTAGGTACATCGGGCAATAGATGTCTGTAAATTCGCTGGTACGTGCTTGCTCGTACTGTACGGCACGTGTTTTGTCTTCGTTCTTAATCCAGGTGTAGCATTTCTCAAAGTTCGGTCCCATGCCGGCTTCATTGCCCAGTGACCAGAAGATGATGGACGGGTGATTGTAGCTGCGTTGTACGTTGCGTTGGTTGCGCTCCATATGGGCTTTGGCGTAACTGGGGTTCTTTGCCAGTGTCTGGTCACCATATCCCATACCGTGGGATTCCACATTGGCTTCGGCTACTACATAGAGCCCGTATTGGTCGCAAAGGTCATACCAGCGGTTGTCGTCCGGATAGTGGCAGGTACGTACGGCGTTGATATTAAGCTCTTTCATTACTTTGATGTCTTGCAACATACGTTCCAGGGAAACTACATAACCGCCGTCCGGATCCATTTCGTGGCGGTCGGCTCCCTTGAAGAGTACAGGCTGGCCGTTAACGAGTATCTGTCCGCCTTTCAGTTCAATCTTGCGGAAACCAACCTTCACGGGAATTACCTCTACTGTGCTGTTGCCGTTTTTCAGGGTAGCGGTCAGTGTATAAAGATTGGGCGTTTCGGCTGTCCATTTGGCAGGGTTGGAGATATTCAGTGTAGTGTTCAGCTTGCCGGAACCTTTCAGATCGGCAGTAGCTACACTGTTCCCTTGTGCATCTGTCAGGTTTAAGGCCACTGTGCCGCTACCTTTCAAGTCTACAGAGATATTCAATGTCCCGTCCTTATATTGGCTGTCGAGGTCGGGAGTTACACGAATATCCTGGATATATTTCTTATCGCGGGCATAAAGATAACAGTCGCGTCCCACACCGGAGTAGCGAAAGAAATCCTGATCTTCCAGATAAGTGCCGTCGCACCAACGGAATACTTGGAAAGCGATGATGTTTTTTCCTGGTTTCAGATAGTTTGTCAGGTTGAATTCAGCTTCCAATTTGCTGTCTTCGCTGTATCCCACATAGCGTCCGTTTACCCAAAGGTACATATTAGAAGTTACTGAACCGAAATGGGCAAAAATCTCTTTCCCTTTCCAGTCGGCGGGCAGAATGATTTCTTTCCGGTAAGAACCTACATGATTGTTTTCAACGGGAACAAAGGGGGGATTGTTCTTGAACTGGCTTCTCCATGCATATCCTACGTTTACATAGATCGGGTCTCCGTATCCGTTTAACTCCCATACTCCGGGCACCTTAATATTGTCCCAGCCCTTGTCATTGAAATTAGTCTGGAAGAAATCGGTCGGACGTGCATCCGCGTTTCTCACCCAGTTGAATTTCCAAAGCCCATTCAGGGTCATAAAATTCTTTGAGTTTTCTTTGATTCCGGCTTTGGCTTCATCAGCCGATGCATAGGCGAAATAATTAGTGTGCATTGTCGAGCGGTTTACGGAATTCACTTCCGGATCTTTCCACTCATTGAAGTTTTGTGCTTGCATGGCGTTTAGTCCTAACGTGGCCAAGCAGCAAAATAGCAGTTGTTTCTTCATGGGTTTTTGTATTAGGTTTGAATTTCGGGAGTCAAAGATAGGGAATAATTTGATTAGTAAAGGAGAATAATGAGTCTAATAAGTATATCTATGGTTCAATTTTAATTTATTTATGAACTATAAAATGAAGTATAATAAAGATGTATTGTTTATGCATAGATTTGCGATGAAGGAAGAACTTGGTGAGTTGATCTTTGAAGTTTTATTTTTCGTGTATGTAAAGTCAATAAGAAACGATGAATTGGATGTTTTTTGTTGTTGGGATAGCTTGATACTATGGATAATACAATTAATTTTAATACTTATTATTTCTTGTTATGTACTATTTTGTACCTTTTTAGTATGATATCAGTATCTTAAAAACTGTATCATTTACTTAATTTGCAGCGAGTGTTTTTTAATAAACCTATTTCTATTTCTAATTTTTAAATTTATTATTATGAATAAACTGACGAGGCTGAAAAGATGCAAAAGGTGCATCAGTACGTTAATGCTTATGTGTTGTTCGCTCTTAGTATGGGCGCAGAATACAGTAACGGGAACTGTATTGGATGAATCTAATTTGGAAGTAATTGGTGCGAATGTGAAAGAAAAAGGCACTGCTAACGGTGTCATCACCGACATGAATGGTGTTTTTCATTTAAAAGTGAGCAATCTTCAAAAAGCTGTTCTGCAAATCTCGTTCATGGGATATGAACCTCAAGAGGTCCCGTTGAACGGGCGTAAACAACTAAAAATTATTCTAAAAGAAACAGCAAATGAACTTCAGGAAGTTACGGTTGTGGCCTATGGTACACAGAAGAAAGAGACTTTGACAGGGGCTATCTCTGCCGTAAGTAATGATGCGTTGGTGCGTTCGCCTAATGCTAGTGTAGCTAACACGTTGGCAGGCCAGATCACGGGACTCTCATCTGTACAAACCAGCGGCCAACCGGGGCAGGAAGATCCCAAAGTGTTTATTCGCGGTGTAGGGTCTTTGACAGAAAGTGCTTCTTCTCCTCTGATCCTGGTGGACGGTGTGGAACGTTCGTTTTATCAAATGGATCCGAATGAAATAGAAAGTGTGACAGTACTGAAAGACGCTTCTGCCACTGCTGTATTCGGTGTTCGAGGTGCAAATGGCGTAATTTTGGTAACTACACGCCGTGGTAAAGAGGGCAAAGCGAAAATCTCGGTGAATTCTTCGGTTGGTATTCAGATGCCTACTCGTATGCTCGAAATGGCAGACAGTTATACGTATGCAACTTTGAGAAATGAGATTATAACAAATGACAAGCCAAATGCTACCGAGAATGATTTGGTATTTGATAATTATGCAGTTGAACGATTCAGACTGAATGATGATCCCATCATGTATCCCAGTATCGACTGGAGAAGATATCTGCTGAATAAGACATCTGTGCAGACACAACACAACCTGAATATTTCCGGAGGAACAAAGGATATACGTTACTTCATATCTTTAGGTTTCTTATATCAGAATGGCCTGTTGAAACAGTTCAAAGGAGTGGGATATGATAATAATTATAAATACAAAAGGTATAATTATCGGGCCAATCTGGATTTTGATGCTACTAAGACTACCACGTTAAAGATTGGTATCGGTGGTATTGTAGGTAACCGGAATGAACCGATGATTAATGATGCGACTAATTCAATCTGGACATTGATTAATCAGACGACTCCGTTCAGCAGCCCGGGAGTAATTGACGGGAAGCTGATAGTTACCCCCGAAGAACGTTTTGATAATAAAATTAATTTGGGTAACAGTGCTTTGCCTAAATGTTACGGGACAGGTTATTCAACAGCTATTAATAATACAATGAATTTGGATCTTCTGTTGAACCAGAAATTGGACTTTATTACTAAAGGACTGTCAGCAGAGATAAAAGGTGCCTATAATACGAGTTATGGCTTTACTAAGAAACGTAAAGGACAGGTGGAGCAATTTATGCCTTTCTACCAGTCTTCTTTGGAGGATCCGTCGCTTGGTTATGACTCGCCGGATTTCAACAAGAATATTGTTTATAAGATCAAAGGAGAAAATAAGAGCTTGCAATATGACGAAACTTCCTCGAGGGCAAGAAACTGGTATCTGGAGGCAAGTCTGAGATATAACCGTAAGTTTGGTTCTCATAATGTCGGAGGATTGTTCTTATATAATCAGAGTAAAAAATACTATCCTGCTCAATGGGTGGGAGTACCGTCCGCTTACATCGGTTTTGTAGGGCGTCTGACGTATGATTATAAATCCCGTTATATGGCAGAAGTCAACTTCGGTTATAATGGCTCCGAGAATTTTGCTCCGGGTAAGAGATTCGGTGCATTCCCTGCCGGTTCTATCGGTTACATCCTGTCGGAGGAAGCATTTATGAAACAACAGAAGGTTGTTGATTATCTGAAATTCCGTGCTTCAGTCGGTCTGGTCGGAAATGATAACCTTGGAAATAATCGTTTCTTGTTCCTGCCGGATTCTTATGATGTGAACCTGAGCGGAGTAGACGCGTGGAATAACAATAAATACGGCTTCAACTTTGGTTATAACAGCAAAGCGCTGGTCCTGGGTGCGCTGGAGAAACGTCTGGGTAATCCGAACGTGACTTGGGAAACGGCGCTGAAACAGAATTATGGACTGGACGTTCATTTCTTGAAGAGCCGTCTGAAGATCTCTTTGGATTATTTCCTCGAAGAACGTAAGGACATTCTTATCAGTCGTAAGACAATACCTTTATTAACGGGACTGACTTCCTCGATTCTCCCTGCCGTAAATATGGGTAAAGTGAAAAATCACGGCTATGAAGTAGAAGTGAAGTGGAATGACAGGATCGGTCAGGTTCAGTATAATGTTCAGGCAAACGTTTCCTACTCAAAGAATAAGATTATTTTCCAGGACGAGGTAGAACCTAATGAACCTTATATGTGGAGGACGGGAAATCCGGTAGGAACACTTTTCGGATATGTGGCGGACGGCTTTTATACGGAGGCGGATTTCGGAGAGAACGGCAAACTCGTGGCTGGCTTGCCCGACCCCGGGGTATCCGTGAAGCCGGGTGATGTGAAATACCGGGATTTGAACGGTGACGAAGAAATTACTTCGGACGACCAGACTATTATTGGAAACCCGACTCGTCCGGCCTATACATTCGGATTGAATTATGGCATTAATTATAAGGGCTTTTTCCTGACAATGAACTGGACTGGTGCCGCACAGCGTTCCTTGTTGTTGGATGGAGCTTTTAGAGAACCTTTTGGAAATGGTAAAATTCGTGGCTTGATGCAGTTCCACGCAGATACACGTTGGACACCGGAAACAGCCGGTACGGCTACCACACCGCGGTTTACCGAGACAAACGCAGTTTACAATATGCGTTCTTCTTCTCTTTGGGTACGAGACGGTTCCTATTTGAAACTGAAGAATGTGACAATAGGATATAACTTTACAGATAAGAAGATGTTGAAAAAACTGGGTATCCAGCAGTTAGGTATAAAACTGACAGGCTATAATCTGCTGACCTTTGATAAGTTTGACATCATGGACCCTGAATGTAATCCGAATAATGCGGATTCTTACCCTATCATTAAGATATATAATTTAGGTATTAATCTAACCTTCTAATAGTGCTGACAATGAAAAACTATAAAAAGTATATGGGCTGTCTTTCTCTCTTTGCATTGACATTGATAGGGTGCGAAGACCTTAAGTTCGGAGAGAAGTTTTTGGATAAGCCGATAAGTAATGAGCAGAATATAGATTCTGTCTTTAACAAGAAAGTATATGCTGAGCAGGCATTGGCGGAGACTTACCATTCACTGCCGGATTATCTGCCTATGCAAGGACGTCTGGGATATGGAGTGCTGGAAATGCTTACCGATTTGGGTGACTGGACAAAAAAAGGAGCACCTAAGTTCTATACAGGAACGGTAGACGGAACAAATGCCTATCTGGAACATCTTCCATATCGGTTGGATGTTGATAATAGAACCATTGGTGTCGGTCCGATTTATGGTATCCGGAGAGCTTATATCTATATTGAAAATGTGGATAGAGTGACAGATATGACTGCGGATGAAAAGGCGATAGGAAAAGCGGAAGCACAAGTAATTATTGCCTATCATTATTCTCAAATGCTCCGTTATTATGGGGGTATGCCGTGGATAGACCATGCTTATACGGCAGAAGATGCGATGAAATTTCCTCGCATGACGGTAGAAGAAACCGTACAGAAAATCATTGGGTTGCTGGATGCCGCCGCCTCTGTATTACCTTGGCAGGTAGATGCGGATAATGACGGACGAATGACGGCGGCCTCTGCTTTAGCATTAAAGTCCAGAGTGCTTCAGTTTGTGGCGAGTCCTTTGTTTAATGCTGACAAACCCTATTTGGAAGGTGATGCTTCCTCTCAATTCCTTACCTGGTATGGTAATTATTCATCAGACAGGTGGCAGAAAGCACTGGATGCAGGGTTGGAATTTATGCGGGCTAATAAAAAGAATTCGAATGTTTATCAACTGGTGAATACAGGTAACCCTCGCGATGATTTTGCGGCAGGATATTTCAATCGTCATAATGGAGAGGTTCTGATTTCTTCCAGAAGATTTACCACTTATGCTACGGGGAAACTTCCGTTTGCCCAAGTACGCTACGGAGTTGCTTCTCCTACATTGACCTATGTCGATATGTTTCAGATGAAGGACGGGACGGAATTCGACTGGAATAATCCCGATCATAATAAATTCCCCTTCTTTGATAAGGATGGAAATCCTAGAAGGGATATCCGCTTGTATGAAACGGTTGCTGTGAATGGAGATAAGTTTAAGGGTGCCCAAAAGGTGCAGATTTTTGAAGGAGCCACTCAGTCACCTTATAAAGATGGGCGAATGAGCTACAATGGTTTTGCGATGAGAAAATTCATACGAAACTTTAATGACGAAGTGAATGGTAAGTTCTATTCTTGTCCGTTAATTCGTCTTCCCGAAGTTTATTTGAATATGGCTGAAGCGATGAATGAGTTGAATAAGGCGGAAGTTCGTGACGAGTTTGGCAATACGGCCTATGATTATCTGAACAAAACCAGGGAACGTGCAGGTATGCCTGCGATTTCGGCGGCAGATGTTCCGGCCGGAAAACCGTTGCGCGAAGCGATATTACGTGAAAGAGCCATTGAATTCGGTTATGAAGAAGTACGTTATTTCGATTTGATACGTTGGAAACGCGCAGATATATTTACCGGACAACTATCACGTCTGATTATTAAAAAAGCGGCCGGTGAGCCGAGCGGCTTTTCTTATAAAGTATCTCATGCAATGGCGGAAACACGCCAGTATGCGAAACCTGAGAAGTGGAATGACAAATATTTCCTGTTACCTCTACCGGTAGACGAGATAAACAAGAAATATGGATTGATTCAGAATCCGGGTTGGTAATAATCAAATCGTTGAATAATAAGAAGAATGATTATGAATAAATCACTTTATATCGTAGCTTTCTCGTTGGCGTTTGCCACTACAGGGATAGCTCAAAATAATGAAGGACAAGATAAGACAGTCGATCTGGGAACTCAGACGACAACCGAGTTACGGAAGACACAGGCGGTATCTACCATTTATTCGGACGAATTGGATAAAAATGCAACTACGAGTCCTTACAATGCAATATATGGCCTGTTGCCGGGACTGACTGTGATGCAAAATACGAGTTGGGGAACCGACAAATCACGTTTAAATGTACGTGGTCGTGGCTCCTTGAATGGAGATACGCCATTATTTGTGGTAGACGGTTTTGCCCGCCCGATCGAATATATCAATCTTTCGGAAATTGAATCAATATCCGTATTGAAAGACGGTGCTGCTACTGCTCTTTGGGGAGGTAGAGGCGCCAACGGCGTGGTGCTGATAACTACCAAACGCGGTATGTACAGTAAAAAGGAGATTAAGGTAGACTATAAGTTTGGACTAGGTCTGCCCGTAAACCAGCCGGAATTTGCCGACGCTTATACGTATGCAAAAGCCCGGAATGAAGCATTGAGATATGATGGCCTGCAACCGGATATGGACGAAGCTTCTTTTCTGGCCGGAGGTAATAGCGATCTTTATCCGAATGTTGATTGGCAGAAGGAAGCGTTGCGTAATCATACGACCAGTCATCAACTGGATATTACTTTCCGCGGGGGAGGTAAGAGGCTGCGCTATTTCAGTGTCTTGAACTATAAGAATGATATGGGACTGTTGAATTCCAAGTATACAGACTACACTGACCGCTATAATTCCCAGATGAAAAAGTATTTTCTCAATCTTCGCATGAATCTGGATGTAGATATCACAGATGCAACGAAATTGAAACTGAATATGCTCGGTATGCTGCGTGAAACGAAACGCCCTACCACATCGGAGGCTGCTTTGTTCGAACAGATATTCAATACTCCATCTGCCGCATTCCCTGTGCAGACTCAGAATGGACTCTGGGGTAGTAATAATGTGCTGAAAACAAACCCGATAGCCAATCTGGCGGACGTAGGCTATTATAAACTGAATCAGCGAATGCTGCAAGCAGACCTGCGGTTGGTACAAGACCTGTCTGTATTGACTCGCGGACTGAGCGCTGAACTTGCTATTGCCTATGATAATAACGCGACTTATCGGGAAACAGCCAAGAAAAGCTTTATGTATCAGACCATTGAGAAAGGTACCGACGGAGAACCGGTTTATACGAATTACGGAAATCCTAACGATGAATTGGAAATCAGCAACAAAGGATTGGCTAATCAATATATACATGCAAACTTTGAAGCGAAAGTCAATTACCACCGGACATGGGACAAACATGATTTTACTGCCAGTGCCATGTTCCGTCAGGAATCAATGACCTTGACAGGGGCTAATAATAGCCGTTACCGCCAGTACATTATCGGAACCGTAGGTTATAATTTTGATAATCGTTACATGGTGGATGTTGTTGCCAACTGTTTCGGCAGTAGCGTATTGGGAAAGAACGATAAGTATCGTGCATATCCTGCCATATCCGCTGCCTGGATACTCTCGAACGAGAGTTTCATGAAAGGAATCTCCGCTTTTGATTATCTGAAACTTCGCGCTTCTTACGGGCGTTCCGGATATGATATCTATGATTATGACATGGATAAGCAATATTGGACAGGAAGCGGTTCCTACTATTTTCAGGCTGGAAATACCTCTGCCGGAAGCAGTCTGAAGGAGGGAGTGCTGGCTATGGAGCAACTCGACTTGGAAGTGGCAGATAAATATAATATCGGTTTGGATATGAGTTTGTTCAAAGGACTGACTTTTTCTATTGATGGTTTCTATGACAAACGCTCTAATATTTTAATTGACGGAAGCGGGTTGATATCTTCTGCAATCGGAGTTACCATTCCCCAGATGAATGCGGGAAAAGTGGAAACAAAAGGAACAGAACTCTCTGCTATGTGGAAAAAAGAGTATAAGAACTTCAGCTACTACATCGGTGCTAATTTCTCTTATGCTAAAAGTAAAGTCATAGAGAATGGTGAGGGGTATCAACCGTATGGCTATCTGTCTAAGAAAGGTTATCCTATCGGACAATGTTTCGGTTGGGAAGCGATCGGTTATTTTAGAGATGAGGAGGACATTAAGAACAGCCCTGTACAGAAATTCTCGGAAGTACGTCCGGGGGATGTCAAATATAGGGATTTAAATGGTGATAAAGTAATTGACAGTAATGATCAGAAAGCGATAGGATATTCTACTGCCATACCGGAGATTTACTATGGTATCAACCTAGGATTTGAGTATAAAGGTTTTGGGGTAGACGCTCTCTTCCAAGGGGTAGGGCATTATAGCGTGATGTTGAATACTGCAAGCGTGTACTGGCCGTTGAGAAACAACACAAATATCTCCAACTGGTATCTGAACGACAAAATCCGTTGGACGGAAGATACGAAAGATATTGCAAATGTTCCTCGTCTGACCACGCTGGATAATGCCAACAACTTCAGGAACAGTACACAATGGCTGGAGAACGGAAGTTACTTCAAACTTCGTAACCTGAATGTCTATTATAATCTTCCTTCTTCTTGGGCGAGGAAAGTGAAGATGGAGAAGATTCAGGTATATGCGAGAGCTAATAATCTTTTCTCGCTGGATCATGTGAAATATATGAACTGTGAGGATCTGAAAATCAATTATCCGGATATGACTTCCGTTTATTTCGGATTGAATATTAACTTCTAAAATGTGAGATAACCATGAGAAAATATATCATATTATATACAGGTTTGCTACTATCCGTTTCTGGGTGTAGCTTGCTCGAACTGGACGAATCGACTGGTTTGAACAGAGAAGAGGCTTATTCCTACTTTAGCAATGTCAAGGGCTTGGCTACTTATGTTTATAGCCAGTTGCCCGGAGATCTCGGAGTGCTCAATGGGGCTTTGAGAGAGTCTGCAACGGACAATTCAGTTTATATTTGGAGTGACAACAGTGTTCACGACTTTTATAATAATGCCTGGAGTCCCAATAATGCAGTCGACAATATGTGGTCGAAGTGTTATGGAGCTATCCGTTCCGTTAATTCATTTCTCGAAAACTATTCCCAAGAGAGGCTGGAGCGTTTCCGTTGGAATGATACGTATGAAGAAGATATTGCCAAAGCTACTATGTATCGTGAAGAATTGCGGGTGTTGCGGGCTTTCTACTTGTTCGAACTGGCCAAACGATACGGAGATATTCCATTATTGACACGTACGTATGCGTTGGATGAGATCAATAGCGTGGAAAAGAGTTCTTTCAGCGAAGTGATAAAATATATATGCGATGAATGTAGTGATGCAGCTAAAACACTTCCCGTCAGTCATCAGGATTTTTGGGCGGAGACGGGACGTGTGACTAAAGGTACTGCGTTGGCATTGAAATCTCGTGCCCTTCTTTATGCGGCGAGTATGTTACATAATCCCAGTCAGGATGCTGATAAGTGGAAAGCTGCTGCCGATGCGGCTTATGCTATCATAAAAGAGAACTGGTACAGTCTGCCGAAAACGAATGCCGATCCTCTGTATGATAAGAACGGTGGAAACGATGTTTTGAAATCTCCGCAATTAATCTTTGAGCGTAGAAATGGAGAAAGTTTTGACTTTGAAGCAAACAATCTGCCTATCAGTTATGAAAAGGGAGAAACCGGCAATGTACCTACCCAAAATCTGGTGGATGCTTTTCAGCTGACTAATGGAAAAGACTTTGACTGGGAACAGCTTGCGCCGGGGCAGAACCCGTATGAGGGCAGAGACCCACGGTTTTACAAAACAGTACTTTGCAACGGAGATACATGGATGAATTCAACTATTCAGTCTTATGAAGGCGGTAAAGATGGTGCTGGAACAGCCGGAGCGACTACCACCGGCTATTATTTGAAGAAGTATATGAACGAGACCGTTTCTCTTACTCCTTCTAACGAGAAAAAGAAACCTCATCATTTCATTATATTCCGTTATGCAGAGATTCTTCTGAACTATGCAGAAGCGATGGATGCCTGGAAGGGTGCCGATTATACGGATAATGATCATCCATTGTCTGCACGTGCAGCACTGAATCAAGTACGTAGTGCAGCTGATATGCCTGCTGTTACAACGGATGGCGATGCATTTACTGAAAGTATCCGTCGTGAAAGACGCGTGGAACTGGCGTTTGAAGACCATCGGTTCTGGGACATCCGTCGTTGGAAGATAGGTGATAAGACCAAAGCCATTTATTGCATCAAGATTACTCTGGAAAATGGTTCACCTGTTTATAAGAAAGAGTTGCTTGAAACACGTAACTGGGATGATAAGATGTATCTGTATCCTATACCACAGACAGAATATTATAAGAATCCTAATTTAGGCCAGAATACGGGCTGGTAAATAAAATACGTGAGATACTGTTCTGTCTAAAAGTAGAAACAGTATCTCACGTTCAATAAAGCGAATCGTTAGCTCTCAGGCATATCAGATTTTATGCTGCGGGATCGGGATCCGGTGTTTCTCCACTGTCACCGCCATCCGGCTTTTCCGGATTATTTCCGCCATTGTTTCCCGATGAAGCATTGCTGCCGTTTCCTTCCGTCTTTTTAATGCTGACTTTTTCCAACATTTCCTTAAACTTATATCCCGGAGTAAATACAATTTTTACCCGTTGGATGGTGTCGGCATCCACATCTTCTGCCGCATCCTGACTCTTGCAGTTCATTCCCGGGCGGAAACAACCGAAATCACCTAACTGCACCGACAATCCTTTGTTCAGGTTTGTATTCAGCGCATCAATCAGTGCGTCAATCACGTGCTTCACTGCACCCTCGGGAATCATACCGTACATGGATACTTCCTTGCATAAATCTCTGAAATCTACCGTATTGGTAATAACATTCTGTGCTACATACTTTTCAGTCTTTGTCTTGTCAAAGCCGAAAACTCTTTTCTTGACAACATACTTTAATGCCATAGTCTTTCTTTTTTTAATAGTTAGTTAATCTGTTATTTTTTTGTTTTGTGATCACGATGCAAAGATATGTGTTTGGAAATTCCTGACCAAGCCGAAATGAAGAAGTGCGTTAATAAATTCGTTAATATGAATTTGGGGTGAATGGGGCTATATTTACTGGCAGAATAGTTCTGACCTCAGACTATCTTTCGTGCATAAACCACCTGTTTGCCTGCCCCGTAACGAATTAGTATCCCCTGTTCGATAAAACGGTTCAATTCATTTACGGCACGTAGTTTATCGTGTCCTGTCAGCCGACAATAATCTGCACGGGTTATGCAAGGGTATTTATTAAGGTGTTCATTTATCATCGCTAGGCATTCTTCTTCGCTATGTCCTTTCCCGCGAGGACGAGTGATGGACTCTCCGCGTTCGGGTTTCATTTGCCAGCCCACTTCTTTTTTAAACTGTTTGCTCACCCTGAAATTGACATTTTTCAGTTTAATGGATTGCGCATGGACTTCTTTCTTGTTCATCACGGGAGGACCTTGCAGCGATACCGAAAAGAAACCGATGTCTCCCAGTTCAACAATCCATCCGTTTGCCAGTAAATCCCGCAGTTCGTTCTGGAAAGACTGCATGGCACCTGCCAGCATACTGCGGCTCATTCCTGTGAATTTGTGAACCCGGTCTAGAAATTCGTCTTGGTCAATGGTTCCCTTAGTAACCACACGGGGATGAAGAGGTTGCTCATCGCCAGATTGCTGAATGTCGGGCGTATCGTAGAGGTCGTAGTGTATGCTCATAATCGATTTTATTTTTTAGTTGTTTTCAATTGTCCGGTTGCCTGTCCGGATGTTTTTTTATTAGCAATTTCTTATTTCGTATGACTATAGTGTATCTTGCGTATGACTATAGTTATACGCAAAGATAACTATAGTCTCCCTTGCGTATAACTATAGTCATACGAAGTAAGATTAGGCGGCAAACTTACTAAAATATATTGAATTGTTATGTTAATGTAGTAAGGTTAAGAATTTCAATGCTTCATTTTTTGTCTTTGAATGTGTGTTGAATAACATAAATAATGGATAAATGAATATTTTATCTGTGATATTAACAAATATTCAATGTGATGTTTCTAGAATGTCGTTTCTTATTTCTTTATTTGTAGAAATAATGCGTGACATTAATGCGATGAAATAACGGCAAGACCCATTTTATATGGAAGAGCTATTTGTTCACCAAACAATACGAATATGAAAGCATTCACAGTATTTATGCCAGTACACAATACTGATGCATACTTAAATGAGGCAATTGAAAGTGTATTAAAACAGGATTATGAAGATTTTGATTTTCTAATCATAGATGATGGATCGACTGACAAAAGCAAAGAAATTATAATGTCATATTCTGATCCTCGAATTAAATTCATAAGTGCTCCGCATGATTATATTGCTACCTTGAATATGGGATTAGAGGTTGCTTCAGGAGAATATATTGCACACTTCGATTCCGACGATATAATGCCCTCCAATCGTTTGTCAATCCAATTAGATTTTATTCGATCTCACCCAGATGTAGATGTGTGTGGGGGATATATTGAAATGTTTGGAAACATCAACGAAATAATAACATGGTATCCTTTGACGCATAGAGAAATAACAAATTTTTTCTTATGGGGCTCTCCGGTTGTGCATGGAACAAGTTGCATAAAAAAAGAATTTATTGTTAGAAATAATCTTCGATATTCTGATGATTATATTTATTGTGAAGATTATAAGTTGTGGGTAGACATAGCCAAAGCCGGTGGAAAATTTGCTAACATACCAGAGACGCTACTTCAATATCGGTGTCATAGGGCACAAGTCAGTACTCAGCATCATTCGGAGCAAAAAAATGGTTCACTTATTGTAAGGCAAGAAGCAATAGAATGGTTTGTGAGCAATATCGAAAAAAACACCTCTTTAGGAATGGAAGTCGTAGAAAAGTTTTTGCCTTCATGGAACTTTTTGAATATGCACAATATGCTCACTCCGGAAACATATGTGCGAACCATTTATGAGATTGTAGATAAATTGCGTGATAGAAAAATCATAAATGTGTAAAAGGATGAAAGAACTTAGTATTGTAATTCCTTTCATGAATGAGGGGGAAAACCTAAAGCGGACCTTAATAAGTATTGTGGAAACTGCAACGTGCCCGATAGATGTAATCATAGTTAATGATAATTCTACCGATGGTTATCCTTATAAGCAATTGGAAGAATCATTCGGAATAAGAATGATAGAGAATGACAAAAGAATAGGGCCTGCTGCATGTCGTGAAATGGGAATATCAGCAATTGAAACTCCCTATTTTCTTACGGTAGATGCTCATATGCAGTTCGGCCAAGATGACTGGTGCAATGCTATAATCGAACAATTGAAAAAAAAACCGAAAAGCATTTATTGTTGCCAAACAAAAGTGCTAAACGAAGATTGGGGGATTGAAGCAGGAACCCCGTATGGAGCAAAAATAAACTTCACAGATGATGAAAAACTTTTAGAACCGGAATGGATTTACGATGATATATCTCCCGACTCTGGATTGATTAAAATACCTTGTGTTTTAGGAGCTACTTATTTCACCTCTAAGAGCTATTGGAAATATCTTAGAGGTTTGGAGGGGCTAAAAATGTATGGTAATGAAGAACCGTATATCAGTATGAAAGCATGGATGGAAGGAGGAGGCTGTTTCTTACTTAAAAGCATTGCCATAGGGCATATGTATCGAAAAGCATTGCCGTTCTCTGACGGGATTAGCTATCAAATCTATAATAAGTTATTGATTGCCGAAACGCTATTTCCTGCAGATTTGAAGCAAACTATATATAGCAAAATAGAGAAACTGTCCCCCGATGAATTTAAAGAAGCTAAAGAGTGGCTGATTAAAGACTATAGGAGCATAAAGGAATTAAAGCTATATTACAAAACGATAATGAATAAGGATATAAATAGCTATATAACTGGTTGCGGATTCTAGATAGCCATGCAACCTATTGTCTAATAATTAAAATTTCTTGTAAATGAAAGAGAAAGATTTGACTAGTAAAGAACTCCTTGTTCAGAAGCTGGGCATGGAGTTTGATGAGGTAGCTCCCATTTTTAGTGAGGAAACACTTACTTCTATGACGATGTCTCATGTGGTCGGTGGGGCAGGTGACACTTTTGGCACATGTACATTCGTTGGATGTAATGTGTACACGTCAAGATGTACTAAAGCGGCTCAAGTCTGTCAATCAAAAACTGAGTGTCCATCAAAAGGGACAGTGTGTGACAACAATACGAATGTTATGACATGCGGCGGACCTTCAACAAAACCAACTGACAAACCAACTGAATCTCCAACAGTTGAACCAACGGCTAAGCCTGCCAGTTTATTGTAGTAAAACAATTATGTATTATATAATTGTTCATATAAAAAACTACAGCGATGAGCATAAGCTGATTAATACTTTGTAAAGTCGGCTTATGCTTTAACTCGTAATTCCCTAGTTGTATGAAAAAAAAATATATAGTATTAGTCTGGCTTTTTCTTTTAGTAAAAGTATCGTATTCTCAGGAGAGAGTACCAATCTATTCTTTTGCTCAAGTTACAGAAGATTTTGACTATTACATAAATACTTTGAGGACGAAGCATCCTAATTTGTATGCATTCGTTACGGAAGACTATTTCAATAAAGAAGTGGAGCAAGCACGAAGTATGCTCACGGATTCGATGAATATTGTTGATTTATGGAGAACAATGTTAAGACTTCAACATTGTTTAGATGGACATTCCGGCATGGATTATATTGATCTAAAACATTCATTTCCATTGGTTTACGGAGGTGCTTCTTATTTGTATCCTGACAGTGTTACTGATAATGAGATCTTTATGAATGGTATGAAAGTGATATCAATCAATGGAATGGAAGCTCATAAGATTATTCACGAACTAGACAAATGTATATGGGCAGAAGAAAACCCGAAGTTGCGATTATGTCATTTAAGAGGGTATTTTCCTTCCTTAACATATTCTGTATTAAAATTAGTTCCACCTTATAAAGTTGTATATCAAGGAGAAAGTGGAGAGGAAATAGTAAAAACTGAAATAGGAATCCAAGACCATTTTACGGATTTTAACAAAGCTTTTACAGGTATTCCATTTGACTATAAACTTTACCCTGAAGAATCAATTGCGTATCTCGAAGTGAATTCATTTAGCTTACCATGTTTGGCAGAAGACGGTTTAATTGAGACTTTTCAAAAAACACTTGATACTCTTTTTGTTGAAAAGAAAATTAATGATTATAAATACCTGTTTATTGATATATCGAAAAATACTGGGGGAGGAGATGGACCTGTTCTTGCATTATTCAATAAATTGCAGCATGACACTGTAGTAGTTGTAGATAAGGGAACAGGGAATTATATTTATCCACAAGTGATAACTGGTTACAGCGGTCATGTATTCGTTATAGCTGGACATTGGACATATTCGGCTGCACATTTGTTTTATTTGTTAATGAAAAACTCTCATAGAGGTATATTGGTGGGAGAACCCCCCGGACATTATTATCAGGTTTATGCGCCATTAGTCAGATATAAATTACCGAATACTAATTTACCGTTCATTTGTGCCAAAAAAGCTCATGGATATGATGTAGATGTGACGCCAGATGTGCCATGGAGTATCGATTGTTTCCATGAAACGTTTACACTGGATGATCTTAAAAAAATGATAGAATTGTATAACCATAAACGTTAGAAGATATGTATCAATTAAGCTTTTATAATTATTATGTTAACAACGGAGATCGGACAATTTACTTCAATAGCATTTCCGGTCAAATCTTCTCTGTATCAGAACAAGAACATATATTTCTTCAGAACCAATTCAATGATCTTATTTCTTTTGAATTAGAATATAATTCTGTGTTCAAGAAGTTTGTAGATTGGGAATTTATCACTGATATGGAAAGGGATCAGAAAGATGTTATTCGACTTATAAATCACAAGAAAGTTTTTTTGGATAAGACCTATCGCTTGGTCATTAATCCTACATTGGAATGTAATTTCAGGTGTTGGTATTGCTATGAAGACCACGTTGCGGGGAAAATGAATGAAGAGACCATAGAAAAAATAAAAAAGCATGTAAAATTAATGATTAAAGAAGAAAGGATAAGTAGTTTGCTCCTTGATTGGTTTGGAGGGGAGCCTTTATTATATTTTGACGAGATTATTGTTCCTTTATCCGAACAACTTCGTGATATAATGACAGAAAATGGATTGCCTTTTTTCACTCAAGCAACAACAAATGGTTCATTGATAACAGAAGAAAGGGCTAAAAAGATGAATGAGTTGGGCATGAAGCATTTCCAGATAACACTGGATGGTGATGAAAAAAGACATAATCGGATACGGAATATGAATGGGGCTCCATCTTACAAGCAAATACTTCAGGGAATTTATTATTTATGTGATAATATCCCCGATGTTAACGTAACGTTACGTATAAACTATGACACCCAGACGCTTGAGAAAAGTAATATGAAAGAAGTCTTCGAAATGATTCCTGCTAAATATCGTCATAAAATAAGTCCAAGCTTCCAACGTGTGTGGCAAACTGAAAGTAAAAGAAACGAGGAAGGTAATAATCCTAATAAACTAGCTATATTTGAATATTGCAAAGAGTTGGGATATGACGCAGAGAATCCTTCAAGTTGTTTGTCAGTTTTGAAAGGACATACATGTTATGTAGACCGTTATTATCATACGGAAATCAATTTTGACGGGAAAATATATAAATGTACTGCAAGAGCTTATTCTGACGAGTATGTGTTGGGAGAGTTGCAAGATGATGGGCATATATTATGGAATCAAGAGAAAATGAGGAAAATGTATGCAAAGGCAACATTTGAAAATGAAATGTGTCTGGCCTGTAAGCATATGCCTTTGTGTACTGGACCTTGTTCCCAAAAACTTCTGGAAACTCCTAAAGAGTTGCTTCATACTATATGTCCATTAACCACAGCTGATGTGAATGTGGATACATTTATTCGAAATCTATATGATGGAAAAATGAAAGCGTTACAAGCTGCGAAATCAATAAGTTAATAAAACTACTTAATTAAAAGGACTTATATGGATTTTCCTTTTTATCATCAACACGACTCGATGGATTGCGGTCCGGCCTGCTTGCAAATGATTGCTAAATTTTACGGTAAAATGCATTCTCTGCAAACCTTAAGGGAGTATTGCTATGCAAACCGTAACGGAGTCACTTTGTTAGGCATTAGCGATGCGGCAGAACGTATTGGTTTTCGTGCTATGGGCATCAAGACAGACTTTTCCAAACTGGCAAATAAGGTAATATTGCCTTGTATTGTCCATTGGAAACAAGATCATTTTGTTGTGGTGTATAAAATAAAAATTCATAAGTCCGGGAGTAAGCCTAAAGGTACAGTGTATGTGTCTGATCCTGCATTTGGGCGTTTGAAGTATAGTATAGAAGAGTTTTGTGATGGATGGCTCAGTTCTGTTGATAAAGGAAAAGAGAAGGGAATGGTTTTAATGCTGGCGCCATCCATTCATTTTTATGACAAAGGTATCAATGATGAAACTAAAAAGCAGAGTATTTTATTTTTCTTGAATTACCTTCGTCCTCACAAAAAAATGTTTGTGCAGATCGTTTTGGGAATGTTGCTGGGACTAGTGTTCCAGTTAATATTTCCATTCTTGACTCAGTCGATGATAGACGTGGGTGTATTGAATAATAATTTGAATTTTATTATTCTAATATTAGTCACGCAATTAATTTTATCGACTAGCCAATTGTCTGTTGGTTTCATACAAAGCTGGATATTTACGCATATTAATACACGAATAAACGTTGCGCTAATCTCTGATTTTATTTTTAAATTACTAAAACTACCCATTCGTTTTTTTGATTCAAAAAAGACCGGGGATATCATGCAGCGCATTGGAGACCATTCGCGTATTGAAAGCTTTCTCACAAGTTCCTCTCTTGCGACTTTCTTTTCATTATTCAATTTTTTTGTGTTCGGCATCATACTTGCTATCTATAATATGCAAATACTAATCATATTTGTGATAGGGCATTCTATCTATATGGGCTGGATATTCCTTTTTTTAAGAGTACGTAGGCAATTGGATTTTAAGCGTTTTGAGAAAGCGGCAAAAAATCAAAGTAATATTATCCAGATAATAGAAGGCGCACAGGAAATAAAATTGAATAATTGCGAAAATAAAGTGCGTTGTAAATGGGAGAAAATACAAGCTGAACTTTTCGAAGTCACGGTTAAAGGGGTATCTATTGATCAAGTACAAAGTGGGGGAGCTTTTTTTATTTCTCAAACTTTAAACATTATATTATCTGTTATAGCAGCAAAAGAAGTTATTGAAGGACGAATGACGCTTGGTATGATGATGTCTCTCTCCTATATAATAGGACAACTAAGAGGTCCTATCGAAAATATGATAGGGTTTATACATGCTTATCAAGATGCTAAAATAAGTTTGGAACGTCTGGGAGAAGTTCATTTCCAAGCTAATGAAGACCAAATAACTGAAGATGATATAACGGAATTGGAGCCAAAAGACCATAATATTAGAATCGAAGGACTTAATTTTAGCTATTTAGGTCCTAAATTAACTCCTGTTCTATCGGATATAAACTTGGTAATTCCTCAAAATAAGGTCACTGCAATTGTTGGAGCTAGTGGTAGCGGTAAGACAACATTGATTAAATTATTAATGGGAAATTACCTTCCTGATAAAGGGCGTATTAAGATCGGGCATTTAGACCTTAATCATATTAATCCTCGTTTTTGGCGGTCGAAATGCGGCATTGTTATGCAAGAAGGGTATCTGTTCTCAGAATCTGTGGCTGAAAATATAGCTATTGGAGATGACGATATAGATAAAGAAAGATTGTACAATGCTGCTATTACTGCAAATATTCATGATTTTATTGAAGAACTTCCCTCTGGCTATAATACGGTAATAGGTAAAGAAGGCAGTGGTATTAGTCAAGGTCAAAAGCAACGCATTCTAATAGCACGTGCCGTTTATAAAAATCCAGATTTCATATTCTTTGATGAAGCAACTAATTCACTGGATGCAAATAATGAATCTGAAATTATGCGAAATATGGAACGCTTCTTTGAGGGTAGAACCGTAGTAGTAGTTGCACATCGATTGAGTACCGTACAGAATGCCGATCAAATTGTAGTGTTAGATAAAGGCAAGATTGTAGAGATAGGAAATCATCAAGAATTGCTTAATCAAAAAGGATACTATTACACATTAGTAAAGAATCAACTAAACCTATCAGAATAATGGAAAGAAATGAAAATAACATAGAACTTCGGACTTCTGAGATTGATGCTATACTGGGAAAGTCTCCTAATTGGATCATGCGAACCGGTATTGGTGTCATTTGTGCCAGCGTATTGATATTATTAGTTGGAAGTGCTTTTTTCTATTATCCGGAAACTATTAGTTGCAGTATTAATATAACCACAAATCTGCCACCCTCTCATTTAATAAATAAAGGTGGAGGACTTATTGAGAAAATGTATGTTGAAAAAGACGATATTGTCAAGAGGAACCAAATTCTTGCCGTAATAAAGAATTCCGCAAATGTGGATGATGTGTTATGGCTGAAATTAGTAATGGACTCTATAAGCACAGAACAATATAAAAAAGTAATAGATATTTTTGAGAAGAAAAAAAATCTTGAACTTGGTGATTTAACAAACTCCTTTTCTGTACTTCAAAAGGCAATTGAATCATACGACATATTTTGTAGGCTCAAAACATATGAGAAAAAACAGCAAGCACTATTGAAAGAAATACAGCATACTGCCTCGTATGAACAATCTTTAATAAAAAAATATGAACTTGAAAATGCCAATTGTGATATTGCAGCGCAAGCTTTCAAAAGAGACAGTACTTTATTTGTCGGTAACGCTGCTACTATGATTGAATACGAACAAGCGAAGAGTCTATTAATACAAAAGAAAGTATCATTAATGACCAATATAGCAGAAATAGAGAATATTAGAATACAGAAAAGCCAATTATCACATGCATTAATAGAGAATACAGACCAATCTATTGAGAAAGAGAATCTGTTAATAAAAGATATGGAAACTGCTTTCAAGAATATGCGTACAGAACTAAATCAGTGGATTCAAAATTTTGCTATAGTGGCTCCTTATGAGGGTAAAGCATCATTCTCAAAATATTGGTCTATAGGTCAATATGTAACACCTGGCGAAGAAGTAATGACTATTATTCCAGTAGAAAACCAGTTAGTAGGCAAATTATTACTGCCGACGGCAAAATCCGGTAAAGTGAAAATAGGGCAGAAAGTCAGTATTAAATTAGATAGTTATCCATATATGGAATTTGGACTTGTGCAAGGAATAGTACAGGCTATATCCCTGATGCCATATGAGAAGAATTATTTAGTTGATGTATCTTTGCCGCATGGGCTGCGTACTAATTATGGTAAAACACTACAGTTTAGTCAGGAAATGCCGGGAACAGCGGATATAATTACTGAAGAAATGACATTATTTGACCGTATATACAACCCTATACGATCTATACTCGTAAATATCAAGAAATAAGAAAAAACAGTTTGTATTTATTTTATAATTACTGAATGTCTATTAGTCTCAGAATGTATTCATGAAATAATGCAAGGCAATTAGAAGGGCGGTTCAGTCATAAAACGAATCACTCTGCAAAAAAAGAAATAAAAACCTCATCGAAATTGTTTATTAACCTAAGCCACCCTAGCGTTTTTTAATAAATTAGCTAGAAAGTGTGGTGTTTATTGAATAAGAACCCTTATTTTTGCATCATGTTACAATTTGAGAATCAAAAGATAAAGCAAATCATTCGCAGGACCCTTTCGGTAGTAACGCTGGTGGTCATGCTCTATTCTTGTGCCAGCATTGGAAGACCGGAAGGTGGACCGCGGGATTTTGACCCTCCCCGTTTCATCGGCAGTAATCCGCCAGCCGGTGCGGTGAATAGCCAGAGAACTAAGATTTCTCTTCAGTTTGACGAGTTTATCAAATTGGAGAAGGCGACGGAGAAAGTAGTCGTTTCCCCACCTCAGATACAGCAACCCGAAATCAAGGCTTCCGGAAAACGGATACAGGTGAACCTGCTTGATTCTTTGAAACCGAACACTACCTATACCATTGACTTTTCGGATGCCATTGTCGACAATAATGAAGGTAACCCGTTGGGAAACTTTGCATTCACCTTTTCTACCGGTGCGCAGATAGACACGATGGAAGTGTCGGGAACAGTACTTGATGCCTCTAATCTGGAACCTATCAAAGGCATTCTTGTAGGGCTGCATTCCAACCTGAACGATTCGGCTTTCAACAAGTTGCCTTTCGACCGCGTGGCACGCACGGACAGTCGCGGTCGTTTCTCCATCCGCGGCATAGCTCCCGGCAAGTACCGCATTTACGGGCTGATGGATGCCGACCAGAATTTTACTTTCAATCAGAAGAGCGAGGTGATTGCTTTTCATGATTCGCTGATTATCCCTCGTATGGAAGAACGTATCCGTATGGATACAGCCTGGGTGGATTCATTGACCTATGATACGATTGTTGAGAAGAAGTATATGCATTATCTGCCGGACGACGTAATTCTCCGGGCTTTCAAAGAACTGAATTATTCGCAATATCTTATCAAATCCGAAAGGCTTGTACCACATAAGTTTACTTTCTATTTTGCAGGCAAGGCGGACACTCTGCCTGTGCTGAAAGGATTGAACTTTGATGAAAAGGATGCTTTTATCATCGAAAAGAACCAGCGGAACGATACGATTCATTATTGGGTCAAAGACTCCTTGCTCTTCAAGCAGGATACGCTTTCCATGAGCCTGACTTATCTTTATACGGATACCTTGAATCAGTTGGTACCCCGTACGGATACCTTGAACCTGGTTTCGAAGCAGAAATACAAGAAAGACGAGCCGGAAAAGGAGAAGAAGAAAAAGAAGAAAAAGAAAGATGATGAGGAGGACGAGCCGGAACCTACGAAGTTCCTGCCAGTGAATGTCAGCGCGCCTTCGTCAATGGAGGTATATGGTTATGTCTCTCTGAATTTCGATGAACCGATAGCCGGTTTTGACAGTACCGCTATTCATCTGCGGCAGAAAGTGGATACGCTTTGGAAGGACATACCGTTTGAGTTTGAACAGGACTCCCTGAATCAGAAGAAGTTTAACTTGTATTATGATTGGGAACCGACTTTTGAATACGAGTTTGAGGTAGACTCTACGGCTTTCCATGGTATATACGGATTGTTTACCGATAAGATAAAGCAAGGATTCAAAGTGCGTAGTGAGGATGAATACTTCACGCTTCATTTCAGTGTGACGGGGGCTGATTCGTTGGCATTCGTCGAACTGCTTGACGCGCAAGACAAGGTGGTCCGTAAGCGTATAGTGAAAGATGGAATGGCCGATTTCTATTTCTTGAATCCGGGAAAATATGCAGCCCGGCTGATTAACGACACAAATGGAAACGGAGAATGGGATACGGGAGACTTTGCAAAAGGTCTGCAACCGGAAGCTGTTTTCTATTATCCGGCAATATTAGACTATAAGGCATTGTGGGACGTGACACAACCATGGGATATTCATGCGACTCCTGTGGATAAACAGAAACCGGATGAGCTTAAAAAACAAAAGCCAGATGAAGACAAGAAGAAGAAAGATAGAAATAATCAGAACAGGCGCCGTTAGCTTTCGCCGTAGCTTGATAATCGGGACTGTGGCATTGCTGATGGGAATTTTCGCTCTTCCCGCCAGTGCCCAATGTGAGGCGAAGAACGATGCGTTTCAGACGGGCGAACACGTGATGTACGATTTGTACTTCAACTGGAAGTTTGTCTGGGTGAAGGCCGGACTTGCCAGCCTTACGACCAACGCGACTACCTATCGGTCGGAACCCGCCTACCGGATGAATCTGCTCGCCATAGGCAGCAAACGTGCCGACTTCTTCTTCAAGATGCGCGATACGCTGACCTGCGTCATCGGCGAGCGGCTCGAACCGCGCTATTTCCGCAAAGGCGCCGAAGAGGGCAAACGCTACACGGTTGACGAGGCCTGGTTTTCGTACAAAGACGGGCTTTGCCATGTCAATCAGAAACGTACGTACCGCGACGGGACCTATGCCGACTCCGAAGCAAGTGACAGCCGTTGCATCTACGATATGCTTAGCATCTTGGCGCAGGCACGTTCGTACGACCCTGCCGACTATAAGGTAGGGCAGAAGATAAAGTTTCCGATGGCTACGGGACGTAAGGTGGAAGAGCAGACGCTTATCTATCGCGGCAAGGAAAACGTAAAAGCCGAGAACGGGGTTACTTATCGTTGCCTGATTTTTTCATTGGTCGAATATGATAAGAAAGGGAAAGAAAAGGAAGTCATAACCTTCTTTGTGACGGACGACTTGAATCATCTTCCCGTCCGTCTCGATTTGTTCTTGAACTTCGGTTCGGCAAAGGCGTTCTTGAATGATGTACAGGGGAATCGCCATCCGCTGACTTCCATTGTAAAAAAATAGATAAAGAGAAAAAACAGACAGGGCTGAAAGTGACCTTTACGGATGTACTTTCAGCCCTGTCTGTTTCTTTATTCCTGAACTTCGAAAGGAACTTTCTGGTCTTTTCGGAATACACTTGATTCGAAAGTGGCAATCAAATCTCCGTTTTGGTTGGTTACGTCTACCTGATAGCACCCTGTGCTCCGACCGATGTAGCGTTCGCGTGCTTCGGCATAAAGAGTATCACCCGGTCCGCTTGCCCGCAGAAAGGTAATGCTGGAGGAGAGCGAGAAAGCCAGTGTGCCGTGTGAATTGGCTGCTGCGGCAAGCGCCAGGTCCGCCAGTGTGAAGATGGCTCCGCCCTGTGTCCGTGCTCCTGCATTGAGATGTTCGGGTTTTACTTCCAGTTTGGTTTTGCTGTATCCTTTGCGTACTTCGAGCAGCACTACACCTGCGTTTTCGGCAAAAAGGTCATTCTTGAAGAATTCTTGTGGGGTCATGATAATTATTCTTTTTCGATATTTCTTCCGCAAATGTACCAAAATTGTCCCTCATTTGGATTATTTAGGCCGGTCTATTCTTTTGAAATGCACTACTTTTGCAATCAAGAAAATTAATCACTTAACAAATAATCCCTGTATTATGAAAACAATTCTTAGTGCATTAGGACTTTCCCTTTTGATTTTTACGAGCTGCGGTGGACAAAAAAAAGCTGAAGTAGACTTTATTCAGGACAACATCGACAACGCAGTGGCACAAAACACGATTCAAACGGATATTATCGAAAAGTCCGGAAAGATTCTGAATCCGAGAACTATCAACGAAGACGGTAGTATATCTTATATACCTATCGACGATTGGTGCTCTGGTTTTTATCCTGGGAGCATGTGGCTGACTTATAACCTGACCGGAGATAAGAAATGGTTGCCGCTGGCTGAAAAATATACGGAAGCTCTTGATTCTGTGAAGTATCTGAAATGGCATCATGATGTTGGCTTCATGATTGGTTGCAGCTATCTGAACGGATACCGTCTGGCTGACAAGAAAGAATATAAGGATGTGATTGTCGAAGCAGCCAAGTCGCTCTCTACCCGTTTCCGTCCGAATGCAGGTGTTATTCAGTCATGGGATGCCGATAGAGGCTGGCAGGGAACACGTGGATGGAAGTGTCCGGTGATTATTGATAATATGATGAATCTCGAATTACTGTTTGAAGCGACGGCTTTTTCCGGAGATTCCACTTTCTATAACATTGCAGTGAAACATGCCGATACGACCATGGCACACCATTTCCGTCCGGACAACAGTTGTTATCATGTAGTAGACTACGATCCTGAAACCGGTGAAGTGCGCAAGAGACAAACTGCACAAGGGTATGCGGACGAGTCATCTTGGGCTCGTGGACAAGCTTGGGCTATTTACGGATATACTACCTGCTATCGTTATACGAAAGACAAGAAATATCTCGACCAGGCACAAAAAGTATATAATTTTATCTTCAATAATAAGAACTTGCCTGAAGACCTCGTTCCTTATTGGGACTATGATGCACCGAACATTCCGAATGAACCTCGTGACGCTTCCGCTGCGGCTTGTACTGCTTCTGCCCTCTACGAATTGGACGGCTATCTGCCGGGCAACCAATACAAGGAGACTGCCGATAAGATTATGGTAAGTCTGGGTTCGCCCGCTTATCGTGCAGAGGTGGGTACTAACGGCAACTTTATCCTGATGCACTCGGTGGGCAGTATTCCTCACGGTCAGGAAATTGATGTTCCTCTGAACTATGCCGACTATTACTTCTTGGAAGCGCTGATGCGCAAAAGAGAGCTCGAAAAGAAATAAATCTCATTGATATGTACAGCGAACGGTAAATGATGAACATAGGCTTCTGTATATAGCTTGTCCGTCGTTCACCGTTCGTTTGTTTGTTATCTTTGTTATAATCCGTTTATCGTTAACTATCATTATCATGAATAAACCTATAAATCTTTTGGTAGGTGGCCTGACTTTGTTTGCGGCACAGGGTTGCAAGGTTCCAAAGCAAGTGGCGGCACAAGCTGATCATCCCAATATTATCTATGTATTTCCCGACCAATACCGTAACCAGGCAATGGGATTCTGGAGTCAGGACGGATTCCGGGATAAAGTAAATTTTCAGGGCGATCCTGTTCATACCCCCAATCTGGATGCATTTGCCCGCGAATCCATGGTGTTGTCTTCTGCACAGAGCAACTGTCCGCTGAGTAGCCCTCATCGTGGAATGTTATTGACTGGTATGTATCCCAATCGGAGCGGTGTGCCTTTGAACTGTAATTCTACGCGTCCCATCAGTTCGTTGCGCGAGGATGCCGAATGTATCGGTGATGTGTTCAGCAAAGCCGGTTATGACTGTGCTTATTTCGGAAAACTTCATGCCGATTTTCCGACTCCGAACGACCCCGAACACCCGGGACAATATGTAGAATCCAAACGCCCGGCATGGGATGCTTATACTCCGAAAGAGCGTCGTCACGGATTTAACTACTGGTATTCTTACGGTACGTTTGATGAACATAAGAATCCTCACTATTGGGATACGGACGGCAAAAGACACGACCCGAAAGAATGGTCGCCTTTGCATGAATCGGGCAAGGTGGTTTCATATCTGAAGAATGAGGGTAACGTGCGCGATACAAAGAAACCTTTCTTTATTATGGTAGGCATGAACCCGCCTCATAGTCCGTATCGTTCTTTGGACGACTGCGAAGAGCAGGATTTCAACTTTTACAAGGATAAACCTTTGGATAGCTTGCTGATTCGTCCGAACGTAGACCTGAAGATGAAAAAGGCGGAATCTGCCCGTTATTATTTTGCTTCTGTAACGGGAGTGGACCGTGCCTTCGGTCAGATTCTGGAAACGCTGAAAGACTTGGGACTGGATAAGAATACGGTTGTTATCTTCGCTTCCGATCATGGCGAGACGATGTGCAGCCAACGTATCGAAGACCCGAAGAACTCGCCTTACTCCGAATCAATGAATATTCCGTTTATCGTTCGTTTTCCGGGCAAGATTCAACCGGGAGTAGATGACTTGCTGCTGTCATCACCGGATATTATGCCTACTGTGCTTGGTTTGTGCGGATTGGGTGATTCTATTCCGGCAGAAGTGCAAGGGCGTAACTTTGCTCCTCTTTTCTTCGATGAAAAGGCGGAAATTGTCCGCCCGGTGGGTGCGCTGTATATCCAGAATTTGGACGGTGAAAAGGATGAAAACGGATTGGTACAGACTTATTTCCCTTCTTCGAGAGGTATCAAGACCGCACAATATACATTGGCTTTATATATCGACCGCAATACGAAGCAACTAAAGAAGAGCCTTCTGTTTGATGACTTGAATGATCCTTATCAGTTGCACAACCTGCCTTTGGAAGAAAATAAGGAAGTCGTGGAGCGACTTTATCGTGAAATGGGAATTATGCTAAAGGAAATTAACGATCCTTGGTACACGGAAAAGATTCTGTCGGATAGAATTCCTTATTAACAGGAACCTATGTAGTTGAATGAAAATTAATATGCGATTGAATGAAAAATACTTGTTTCATCATACTATTATTGCTTGGAAGTATCTCTTCCGCTTGTGCCCAATTCATCGGCTTTGAAGACGGAGTGCCTGAAGCGTTCAAAATTTCGGGAAAAGGAGAACTGAAAGCATCCTCTCTCTTTTATAAAGAGGGGGAGAGCAGCCTGGAATGGGATTTTCAACCCGGTTCTGCTTTAAATGTTCAAATCTCTCCTTTATCACTCAATGCGAAGAAAGAGAAGCAGTTTGGCATTACTTTGTGGATTTATAATGAGAAACCGCAGCAGGATTCTATCCGTTTCGAGTTTCTGAATAAGGCGGGCGAAGTCTCTTATTGGTTCTCTTATCATTTGCAGGCAGCCGGTTGGCGTGCGTGCTGGATTTCTTTCGAGTATATGAAAGGAGGGAAGAACGACAAGAATATCGTTGCTTACCGGCTGGTTGCTCCCAACCGGAAAGGACGTATTTTCCTTGACCGTCTGACTTTTCCTGAGAAGAAGATGAATCTTCGCACTACTCCCGACCAGCAATTGCCGTCCAATAACGGCTTGTCTAATCGTGACCTCTGGCACTGGTGTCTCGTGTGGAAGTGGGAACAGCAATCATATGATGTCCCGTTAGCATCTAAGTTGACCGGTCGGCAAAAGAAAGAACTGAAAACCATCGAACAGCGGCTGACTGACTTTCTTGAAGTGAAAAAAGCACCGCAGGGACAGATTAACGCCGCTTATAAGACATTTGAGAAAGCTGCTATCACTCCATCCGTCGCCGGAACAGGATTTGTAGGGACACCTATTGTGGCACCCGACGAACAGGATAAGAAGAAAGGGGAAATGTCATGGAATGATATTGAAACCATGCTTTCCGGCTTTGCCTATGATATGTATTACAATCAGAATGAGACGTCGGAGAAGAACTATTTCACTGTATTCGACTATGCCATTGACCAGGGATTTGCGTTCGGTAGCGGTATGGGGACGAATCATCATTATGGTTATCAGATTCGTAAGATATATACGACTGCCTGGTTGATACGTGATTTGATTTATAAACATCCTCATCGGGACGCTTATCTCTCTACGTTGCGTTTTTGGGCGGCTTTGCAGGAAACCCGCCAGCCTTGTCCCCCGGCGCGTGACGAACTGCTGGACTCCTGGCATACGTTATTGATGGCGAAATTTATCTCTGCTATGATGTTCCCCGATGCCAGAGAACAGGAACAGGCTTTGAACGGCTTATCCCGTTGGCTGTCTTCTTCCTTGCGATATACGCCAGGAACGATTGGCGGTATAAAAGTGGACGGCACTACTTTCCATCATGGCGGTTTCTATCCGGGCTATACCACCGGTGTATTGGCTACAGTGGGACAATTCATCGCTTTCACTAATGGGACGAGCTTTGAACTGACAAAAGAGGCACGTCAGCATATGAAGTCCGCTTTCATTGCTATGCGCAATTATTGCAATCTTTATGAGTGGGGTATCGGTATCAGTGGTCGCCATCCTTTTGGAGGGAAGATGGGAAGCGATGATATCGAAGCATTTGCTAATATAGCTTTGTCCGGCGATTTATCGGGCCAGGGAAATACGTTTGATCGTGGACTGGCTGCCGACTATTTGCGTCTCGTGCGCAACGAAGATACTCCGAATGCACGTTTCTTTAAGAAAGAGGGTGTGCAGCCGGCACAGGCTCCGCAAGGCTTTTTTGTCTACAACTACGGCTCGGCAGGTATTTTTCGCCGTGCGGACTGGATGGTGACACTGAAAGGATATACGACTGATGTATGGGGTTCTGAAATTTATGTGAAGGACAATCGTTACGGACGTTATCAGAGTTATGGCTCGGTGCAGATTATGGGCAAGGGAAATCCCGTTTCACGCGCCGGCAGCGGCTTTGTACAGGAAGGATGGGACTGGAACCGTTTGCCCGGTACTACGACCATTCATTTACCTTTCGAACTGTTGGATAGCCCGCTGAAGGGAACTACCATGGCTCATTCTAAAGAGAATTTCTCAGGCAGCAGTTCTTTGGAAGGGAAGAATGGCATGTTTGCCATGAAGCTGATGGAACGTGACTATAAGAACTTTACACCGGATTTCGTTGCCCGTAAATCTGTATTCTGCTTTGATAACCGGATGATTTGTCTGGGAACGGGTATAACAAACAGTAACGCGGATTATCCGACGGAAACGACCCTTTTCCAGACCAAATACAATGGAGTGGATTCTAAAGTAGGAAAGGGGGCTTATTGGTTGCATGACGGCTATGATAATTATTATCATGTCGTAGACGGAACTGTGCGTTCGCAGGTTGCGGAACAGGAGTCACGCCATGAAAAGACCCGTGCGGTGACTAAGGGAAAGTTCTCCTCGGCTTGGATTGAGCATGGTAAGGCTCCGAAGGATGGAACGTATGAATATATGGTGTTGATACAACCCTCTGCCACTGATTTGGATGAAGTGCGTAAAACTCCGACATATGAGGTCTTGCAACGCAATCAGACAGCTCATGTGGTATACGATAAAAAAACAGGGATTACGGCATATGCTGCTTTTGAAACTTACCGCCCCGACGGTGACAAACTGATTTCCGCTATTCCTGCTGAAACGATGGTAATGTATATGAGGGAACCGGATAAAGGTATCCGTCTGAGTGTCTGTGACCCTAATCTGAATATAAAAGAGAAGGCTTATACGACGAAGGAGCCGAGTCGTCCTATCCGTAAGAAGATACGCTTGAAGGGGCACTGGACATTGACGGTTCCGATGGAAAATATTCAGTTGGAGCAACAGGGAGAGAATACCGTATTGACGGTAACTTGCCAACATGGGCAACCTGTTGAAATGCTCATGCATGAAAAGTAATGAAAATAAAGAAGACCGGTTCGTGATGAGCCGGTCTTCTTTATTTTTAGTTTGTACTGTGAGGTGCGTTGTTTCTCATTTTATTTATTCAATCTCCACTCGAAACCGTCTTTCGTATCTTTTACCTCAAATCCGAGTGCAGTCAATGTATTACGAATTTCATCGGAAGTAGCCCAGTCTTTATTGGCTTTTGCTTTCATGCGTTGCTCCAACAACATGTCTACTACCTTGCCGTAGGCTGCTTCACGGCCATCGGAAGAACCTTTTTCTTCTTTCAATCCCATGATGTCGAAGCTGAACAGATGGAATGTTTCTTTCAAGTCTTTCAGGTCTTCGGCAGATATGGTGGCATTGCCGGCAATGATATTGTTGATGATGCGGGCACCTTCGAAAAGCTGTGCGATGACAATCGGTGTGTTCAAGTCGTCATTCATTGCTTCATGGCATTTGGCGCGCAGTTCTTTCACATTGATTCCCGCAGAAGTTGCCGGTGCGGGAGTAATCTTATCCAATGCGTCGATGGCTTCCATCAGTCGTTGCAGCCCTTTTTCCGCTGCTTGCAGTGCTTCATTGCTAAAGTCTACCGTGCTGCGGTAGTGAGCTTGCAGGATGAAGAAACGGATGGTCATTGGTGTGTAGGCTTGTGCCAGCAGCTTATGGGTGCCGTTGAAGAATTCGTCCAAGGTGATGAAGTTGCCGAGTGATTTGCCCATCTTGGTTCCGTTGATGGTAATCATGTTGTTGTGCATCCAGTAGTGGACCATGTCATCGCCTTGTGAGGCTACCGATTGTGCGATTTCACATTCATGATGCGGGAAAATCAGGTCCATTCCTCCTCCGTGGATATCGAAGTGTTCGCCCAGGTATTTGCGCCCCATGGCGGTACATTCGGCGTGCCATCCGGGGAAACCGTCGCTCCAGGGAGACGGCCAGCGCATGATGTGTTCCGGTTGTGCTTTTTTCCAAAGGGCGAAGTCGGCAGGATTGCGCTTTTCGCTTTGTCCGTCAAGATCGCGGGTGGTATTCAGTACGTCGTCCAGATTGCGTCCGGATAGTTTTCCGTAATGGTGGTCTTTGTTGTATTTGGCTACGTCGAAGTAGACGGAGCCTTCGCTTTCATAGGCATATCCTGCATCCAGAATCTTCTGTACCAGTTGGATTTGCTCGATGATGTGCCCCGAGGCATGCGGCTCGATGCTTGGAGGGAGTACGTTCAGTGCTTCCATTGCTTTGTGGTAACGGTTCAGGAAATATTGGACAACCTCCATTGGCTCCAATTGTTCCAGGCGTGCCTTTTTGGCAATCTTGTCTTCTCCTTCGTCAGCATCATGTTCCAGATGTCCTACATCGGTAATGTTGCGTACGTAGCGTACTTTGTATCCTAGATGGGTGAGATAGCGGAATAATACATCAAAAGTAATAGCCGGGCGGGCATGTCCTAGGTGGGCATCTCCGTAAACAGTCGGTCCGCACACGTACATGCCTACATGGGGGGCATGAAGCGGCACGAAGGTCTCTTTCTTTCTGTCTAAGGTGTTGTAGATGGTAAGTTGATGTTCCATAACATTTTATATTTGTTTTATTGGAGTGGCAAAGTTAGTATAAAATCTGAATATGCGTCCTATTGTTAATAGAGAAACTTATGGATTGCTTCGGCTACGCCGTCTTCTTCATTGCTTGAAGTGATATAATCCGCCGCTTTTTTCACCGGTTCCTGTGCATTGCCCATGGCAATGCCTAATCCTGCAAACTTTATCATCGACAAATCGTTGTAACCATCACCCATGGCTATGATTTCTTCGCGTCCTATTTCTGTTTTTTTTAATAGGACACCGAGAGACAAGGCTTTGTCGATTCCCTGCGGGACTAATTCGAGAAAATAAGGTTCTGAACGGAAGACGTTGATGCGTCCTTGCAACCGGAGACAAAGTTCGGCTTCCAGTGAAATGAGTTTGTCGGCATCTCCTACAATCAGGCATTTAGCTACCGGCAGTGTGATGTCTGTCAGGAAATCGTTTGTTTCGCGCACTTCCATTTTATTCAGGAAAGCTTCTTTCTGTACATATGGGTCTTGGGAGTTCTCGGTCACGATTTGTGCTCCGTCATAAGTTAATATACTCAGATGGTGAGCGCGCGCACTTTCATAAAGCACCGGAACAATATCATTGGGGAGAACATTTTCGTATATCATTTCCTGTGTTTCCCAATTGATGATTTCTCCCCCGTTATAAGACAGGATGAATCCGCCGAATTCATTCATACGTAGTTCGTTTGCCAGCGGGACAATACCATAAGTCGGTCGCCCCGATGCCAGTACCAACTGGACGCCCTGTTCTTGTACACGTATCAATGTCTCCTTGTTGCGGGGAGTAATCTCTTTTTGGGAATTAGTGAGTGTGCCGTCAAGATCGAGCACGATAAGTTTATATTTCATATAGTGCCATTTTTGTGCAAATTTATATATAAATCGCGAGATTTGTACACCGGCTGAATAAAGAAAAGACTTTTTTCTTTGGAGGAAAGATACGGGAAAATCCTTAATTTTGCAGCATGATGGAAGAAAACAAACGAGTATTGTTAGGTATGAGTGGTGGAACGGATAGTTCTGTAGCTGCCATGAGACTGCTGGAAGCCGGTTATGAAGTAACCGGAGTCACTTTCCGTTTTTATGAACTGAACAGCTCGACCGAATATCTGGAAGATGCCCGTAATTTGGCAGAACGTCTCGGTATCCCACATATAACATATGACGCCCGTGAGGTATTCAATGAGCAAATCATCGAATATTTTGTGCATGAGTATATGGCAGGTCATACTCCAGTACCTTGTACGTTGTGCAATAACTATCTAAAGTGGCCTTTACTTGCCAGAATAGCTGATGAAATGGGCATCTTTTACATCGCTACCGGTCATTATGTCCAAAAAATAAAGTTGGCAGATACTTACTATATTACACACGCCGTTGACCCGGACAAAGACCAGTCCTTTTTTCTGTGGGGCTTGAAGCAAGATATACTCAGCAGAATTCTTCTGCCAATGGGAGGAATTACGAAAGTTGAAGCCCGTGCCTGGGCGGCTGAACGTGGCTTCCAAAAAGTCGCCACTAAAAAGGATAGTATTGGCGTCTGTTTTTGCCCGATGGACTACCGGAACTTCCTGAAAAACTGGTTGGTCAGCAATGGTCAGACATTGGTCAGAAATAGTCAGACATTGGTCAGCAATGGTCAGACATTGGTCGGCAATAGTCAGCCGTGGTCAGCAATGGTCAAACGAGGAAGGTTTGTCGATGAAAAGGGGAATTTCATAGCTTGGCACGAAGGATACCCTTTTTATACCATTGGCCAAAGACGTGGACTAGGTGTTCATCTGAACCGCCCTGTTTTTGTAAAAGAGATAAATACAGAGAAGAATGAAGTGGTATTATCCTCTCTCTCTGCCTTGGAAAAAACAGAAATGTGGTTGAAGGACTGGAATATCGTGAACCGCGAACGTATCCTGGGGCATTCTGATATTATCGTGAAGATACGATATCGTAAACAGGAAAACCACTGTACAGTCACCATTACTTCTGACAACAAACTCCACGTACAACTTCATGAACCTTTAACCGCCATTGCACCTGGGCAAGCCGCAGCATTCTATAAAGACGGTTTGCTACTAGGTGGCGGAATTATAATTGAATCCCGATAATCATCTCAGTGTCCGCAGCGAACACCCCGCATGGTTTCCCGGCTCTTTCGTATCAAGACGATAGAAAAAGAATATTACTGATTCAACGGCAACATCGTCTCAATGTACTCTCTCGTATTACTCAATCTAGGCACTTTGTGTTGTCCCCCTAATTTTCCTCTTTGGGCCATCCAATCATGGAACAATCCCTGGCGGGCAACAATTACTTCTAATGGCTGCAATGCAATATCCTTCCACCGTTTTGCCTCATAGTCAGAATTGACCTCTTTCAGAGTAGCATCCAGTATCGCCGCAAACTTCTCAACAGAATCCGGCATCTTGGCAAATTCTATCAGCCATTGGTGACGGCATTTTGCATTCTCATCCATAAAGACCGGCGCCGCAGAATACTCACAAACCTGTGCTCCTGTTTCTGCGCAGGCCTTGGCCAGTCCTTTTTCAGCATTGTCCACAATCAATTCCTCACCGAAGGCATTGATGAAATGCTTCGTTCTGCCCGTGATAACAAACTTATAAGGATTCTTACTTGTAAACTTCACAGTATCACCGATCATGTATCTCCACAAACCACAGGAAGTAGAAATCACCATTGCGTAATTCTTATTCAACTCTACCTCTTCAAGGCAATATGCCCGCGGATTTTCCTTGTCCACTTCTTCCAATGGAATGAATTCGTAGAAGATTCCGTAGTCAATCATCAACAACATGGCAGGATCAGAAAGATCATTCTGCGTACCGAAATATCCTTCGGAAGCATTATAAGTCTCCACATAATGCATCTTCGGCGAATGAATCACCTGTTTATACTGTTCCCGATAAGGAGTGAAAGCCACTCCTCCATGGAAAAACACTTCCAGATTTGGCCATACCTCCTCTAATGTTCTTTTCCCGGTTTTCTCAAGAATTCGTTTGATAAGCACCAGCATCCAGGACGGTACACCGGATAAACTTGTAACATTCACCGGTATAGTACTGTTAGCGATTGCTTCTATTTTTGTTTCCCATTCGCTCATCAAGGCAATTTTCTTGCTTGGCACACGAACGAAATTAATAAGCGGATTTACATTCTGAATTAAAATGGCCGATAAATCTCCGACCAGACTATGATTGGAATTAAGGTTCGGGCTGTGGCTGCCACCTAGAATCAACCCTTTGCCTGAAAAGAAATGACTATCCGGATTGATACGGAAGTAAAGAGCCGCCGCATCTTTGCCCCCTCTGTAATGAATATCCTCTAAAGCTTCCTTGCTGACAGGAAGAAATTTGCTCTTATCGTTAGTCGTACCGGATGATTTGGCAAACCAACGTATTTCCGACGGCCAAAGCAGGTTCTGTTCTCCTGCCCGTAAACGCTCTACGTAAGGCTTTATCTCTTCGTATGTTTGGATGGGCAGGCGTTTTCTGAAATCTTCATAGCTGCGGATAGAGGCATAGTCGTACTTTTTACCCCATTCGGTCCGGGCAGCCTGCTGCACCAAGCGATTCAACACACGGTGTTGAATCTCACTTGCCTGATTGGCATATAGATCTATTTGTTTTAAACGGGAGTCAAAAGTCTTACTAATAATTTTTGTAATATTCATTTCTGCTTTAACATAATAATGTTTAGTCGTGCAAAAGTAATTTATTTATCTTTTTTTTCTATCTTTACGACGGAAATAATCGTTAAAATTGACGAGTTTACCAAAATCCCCGAGTTTTAGACTAAAAAATGCGATAATGAGAATCGGAATCTTAACCTCAGGCGGGGACTGCCCCGGTATTAATGCCACTATTCGTGGTGTGTGTAAGACGGCCATCAATTATTATGGGATGGAAGTGATAGGAATTCACAGTGGCTTTCAGGGTTTGCTGACGAAAGACATCGAGTCTTTTACGGATAAATCGCTGTCCGGTCTGCTGAATCTTGGCGGAACGATGCTGGGAACCTCCCGTGAGAAGCCTTTTAAAAAAGGTGGCGTTATCTCGGATGTTGACAAGCCTGCACTGATTCTTCAGAATATTCAGGAAATGGGGCTGGATTGTGTAGTCTGCGTCGGGGGAAACGGTACACAGAAAACTGCTGCCAAGTTTGCTGCAATGGGAGTAAATATAGTATCAGTCCCAAAAACTATTGACAATGATATCTGGGGGACAGATATCTCTTTCGGATTCGATTCGGCTGTAAGCATCGCCACAGATGCTATCGACCGCTTACACTCCACCGCCAGTTCCCATAAAAGAGTGATGGTAATTGAAGTGATGGGGCATAAAGCAGGTTGGATTGCTTTGTATTCCGGTATGGCAGGTGGGGGGGATGTCATCCTTGTTCCTGAAATCCCTTATAATATAAAGAATATCGGCAACACAATCCTGGAAAGACTGAAAAAAGGCAAACCTTACTCCATAGTGGTAGTAGCCGAGGGAATCCAGACAGACGGGCGCAAGCGTGCTGCAGAATATATCGCTCAGGAGATTGAATATGAAACCGGAATCGAGACTCGTGAGACGGTATTGGGATATATTCAGCGTGGCGGTTCGCCTACTCCTTTCGATCGTAATCTTTCTACCCGTATGGGTGGTCATGCGACGGAACTGATTGCTAACGGGGAATTTGGACGTATGGTAGCCTTGAGGGGAGATAATATTTCATCTGTCTCTCTCGAAGAAGTTGCGGGAAAACTGAAACTGGTTACTGAGGAACACGATCTTGTGATTCAAGGGCGTCGCATGGGAATTTGCTTTGGTTAGATTCCGTAAATGATTATGCCATAGCTGTTTCGCTGTCGGCAGGCAGGCTCTCTTTTGATGTGTTTTCAAGTTCCAGCTCGGAGTCTGTATCCGTTTCGGCTTCAGATTCATCTGTCATTGCCGATTGTGATGTTTTTGACTCGTTAATGGTCGTAATGAATACCGGGTCTTTCACTTTCTTGATAGCCATCTGGGCGGCATTCTGCTGAGACTCTTTTTTTGAATATCCGGTACCTGTCCCGGCAGGAAGTCCTTCAATGCGTACTTCTGTCTGGAATACTGGATTGCTGTCTTTATCAAGGAATTGTTCTATCAACTCAAAAGAAACTTCCATCTTACTTTTCTGGCTCCATTCGATTAACTTGGATTTGAAGTTAACCTCCTTACGGGATATTTTATCCAGGTCGATATACCGGTTGATGATTCGTTGCTCCATAAACTGTTTGCAACGTTCATACCCCTGATCCAGATAAATGGCTCCGATAAATGCTTCAAAAGCATTTCCGTACATATAACTGTTGTGAGAAGAAGAGCGGGTAGAATACTTTATGAGTTTATCCAAACCAATCTCGACAGCCAACTTGTTCAGAGTCTCCCGTTGTACAATCTTGGAACGGGTATTTGTCAGAAAACCTTCCCGTTTTCCTTCAAAACGCTTGTATACAATATCTCCCACGATGGCGTCAAGGATGGCGTCACCGAGAAATTCCAGTCGCTCATTATTCAAAGGACGTCCTTTTTCCGAGCGGACAGAAGTTGATTTGTGCAGAAGGGCCTGCTCGTAAAGCCGGATATTACGTGGGTAGAACCCGAGTATCCGGTAAAAACAAAGATAAGACTCTCTGTCCTTGCGGAACAAGAGCCTTATCTTATCTATTTGGTTACGTAACACGATATTACTCAGCGTATTTCTTGAAGATGACGCAGGCGTTGTGACCGCCGAATCCGAATGTATTGGACAGGGCAACATTAACTTCGCGTTTCTGTGCTTTGTTGAACGTGAAGTTAAGGTTATAGTCAATGTTCTCGTCGTTGTCACCTTCTTCATGGTTGATAGTCGGAGGAACAATGCCGTTCTTGATGGCAAGGATACTTGCAATGGATTCTACCGCACCGGCAGCTCCCAGCAAGTGACCTGTCATTGATTTTGTTGAACTGATGTTCAACTCGAACGCATGATCACCGAATACTTCCTTGATTGCTTTTGCTTCTGAAATGTCACCAACCGGAGTAGATGTACCGTGTACATTGATATAATCTACTTCTTTCGGATCCATTTCCGCATCTTCCAGTGCATTTCTCATCACCAATTTCGCTCCCAGGCCTTCCGGATGAGAAGCTGTCAGGTGATGTGCATCTGCAGACATACCTACACCGGCAATTTCTGCATAGATTTTTGCACCGCGAGCTTTAGCGTGTTCCAGTTCTTCCAAGATCAGGCAACCGCCACCTTCGCCCATAATGAAACCATCACGGCTTGCGCTAAACGGACGTGAAGCTTTGGAAGCTTCGTCGTTGCGTGTTGACAGTGCGTGCATAGCGTTGAAACCGCCCACACCTGCCGGGAAGATAGCTGCTTCCGAACCACCGGATACAATTACGTTTGCTTTACCCAGACGAATCAGGTTGAAAGCATCTGCAATAGCGTTGGTTGAAGTAGCACATGCTGAACAAGTCGCATAGTTAGGACCATGGAAACCATACATAATAGAAATCTGTCCGGCTGCAATATCCGAGATCATCTTTGGAATGAAGAACGGATTAAACTTCGGACCCATTTCCTGACGAGTGTAGTAATTACCTACCTCTTCTTCAAATGTATGTATACCACCAATACCGGCGCCGAAAATAACACCGATTTTGTTCAAGTCTTCTTTCTCGACGTCAAGACCGGAGTCTTCTACCGCTTCTTTGGCAACGGCGATGGCATACTGAGTGTATAGGTCCATCTTTCTTGCTTCCTTGCGGTCGATGTATTTTGTTGCCTCGAAGTTTTTCACTTCGCATGCGAATTGGGTCTTGAATTGCGACGCATCAAAATGAGTAATAGGCCCTGCTCCACTAACCCCGTTCACAAGGTTTTCCCAAAATTCGGGAACGCTGTTGCCAACGGGAGTAATGGCGCCAAGACCTGTTACTACCACTCTTTTTAATTCCATATTGATGAAATCGAATTACTTAGCGTGTTCTTCGATATAAGATACAGCATCACCTACAGTACCAATCTTTTCTGCTTGGTCATCAGGAATAGAGATACCGAATTCTTTTTCGAATTCCATGATAAGTTCTACAGTGTCAAGAGAATCTGCTCCCAGGTCGTTAGTGAAGCTTGCTTCGGTTGTAACTTCTGATTCTTCAACGCCTAATTTATCAACGATAATAGCTTTTACTCTTGATGCAATTTCAGACATAACTTTAAGTTTTTAATTAATAATTAGTTTTATTTCTTTAAATTTGCGGTGCAAAGGAATGAATATTTATCGTTTTGCGCAAATATTTGACTAAATAAATGCAGTGTTTTGCACATTTTTCACTGTTTTGTGCATTGAAATCGAGAGTTATGAAGAAAAACATCGCAATTTTTGCTTCCGCTTCCGGATCTAATGCCGAGAATATTATCCGGTATTTCCAGAAGAGCGGTTCCGTTCAGGTTTCGTTGGTGCTTTCTAATAAAAGTGATGCCTATGTTTTAGAACGTGCGCATCGCCTGGGAGTGCCCTGTAACGTGTTCCCAAAGGAAGATTGGATAGCCGGAGACGAAATTCTGGCTGTTTTGCAGGAGGCTCGCATTGATTTTATCGTGCTGGCAGGCTTTCTGTTTCGTGTGCCCGATCTGCTTTTGCATGCTTATCCTTATAAAATTATAAATATACATCCGGCTCTTCTGCCTAAGTATGGTGGAAAGGGAATGTATGGCGACCGTGTTCATCAGGCAGTGGTAGCTGCCGGTGAAAAAGAAAGCGGCATCACTATACATTATATTAATGAGCATTATGATGAAGGGGATATAATCTTCCAGGCTACATGTGCCGTGCTTCCGACAGATTCTCCTGATGATGTTGCCAAGAAAGTGCATGCATTGGAATATGAACACTTTCCTTTGGTCATAGAAAAACTGTTGAATGAGAAATAAAGATAAGGTAAGAGGAAAATAAGGTGCTGCTTATTCCTTATACTTAATAGTATATGCTTTTTCCTCTCTTCTTAACGGATAATCTCCACGCAAAGTCTCAAACAGTTCCGGGTGGGCTTTCAATCGCTTGCTGTCTTCGACGGGATTATATATTTGGAGGATGGCGTCTTCGTGACTTTTTGCTTGAATAATAGGAAAAGCGGGTGCCGGCGCTTTGATTTCGTAATCTCCATCTATTTGGAAGAAGTTGCAAATAGCGTCTAGTGACATACGTGTAGCATTAGCCTTTCCGTCAGCAGAGTAACCGGCGATATGGGGAGTGCCGATAATAACTTTCTCCAGCAGTTCTCGATTGATTTCAGGTTCGTGTTCCCATACATCAATAATGGCGTCCGAAATAGCCTGACTGTTCAAAGCATTTAAAAGGGCATTCGTTTCGATAACTTCTCCCCGGGAAGTATTAATGATGAGAGGTTTTCGTTTTAGCGAACGAAAGAAGTTCTCATCTGCCAAATGGAACGTTTTATATTTCCCTTCCTTATATAAAGGTACGTGAAAAGTGATGATGTCACATTCTTTCGCTATTTTATCCAAAGAAGAGAAATTTCCTTTTCCTTCTTTTTCTTCTCGCGGTAAGTCATTCAATAGGACGCGCATGCCAAAGTTTTGTGCCACTTTAGCCACCTTGCTTCCTACATTACCTACGCCTATAATCCCGATCGTCAGTTCATCCAGTCTTTTATTCCTGACAGACTTCCATACAAGAAATGATGATTGTATATATTGGGCGACAGAAGCCGAGTTGCATCCCGGGGCATTCGTCCATTCGATGCCTGCCCGCTTGCAATACTCCGTATCGATATGGTCGAAACCAATGGTTGCTGTGGCTATAAACTTTACCCGGCTACCCTCTAGTAATTCCCGGTTGCAATGCGTGCGGGTGCGGACAATCAGCGCATCTGCGTTCCGTACTAGTTCCGGTGTGAAATCCTTTCCCGGCGCATAGATTACCTCATCGGCTATTCCCTGAACCGCTTCTTTTATATAAGGAATCTTGTTATCTATAATAATTTTCATATACAATTCATCTTTAATATCCACAAAGGTAGCAAATAAAAAAGTAAGAAACGGTTGCTTGTCTGAAAAATATTACATAGATTTGCCCTATTATATATCTATAAGCTAGTTAAGATTATGACATTTAGTAACCTTTGCAACGAGATTTTTTGGAAATCGACAACAGATTACCATGTAACGGATAGTGTAGATGCTCCGATGAACAATCCTTACGAGTTGAAAACTATTGAGTATTATTTATATCTAAAGAACTGGATTGATGCTGTGCAATGGCATTTTGAGGATATTATCCGTGACCCGCAGATTGATCCGGTAGAAGCATTGACTTTGAAAAGAAGAATTGATAAGTCCAATCAGGATCGTACAGACTTGGTGGAATTAATTGATAGCTACTTCTTAGACAAATACAAAGAAGTAAAACCTCTTTCTGACGCAACGATCAATACAGAAAGTCCTGCGTGGGCTATTGACCGTTTGTCGATTCTTGCATTGAAAATTTACCACATGCAGCAGGAAGTGGAACGTGCGGATACTACCGAGGAACATCGTACACAGTGTCAAGTTAAACTGAATATTCTGTTGGAGCAGCAGAAAGACCTTTCTTCTGCTATCGATCAGTTATTGGCTGATATTGAAGCTGGTAGAAAGTATATGAAAGTATATAAACAGATGAAGATGTATAACGACCCGGCGTTAAATCCGGTGCTTTATGCTAAAAAATAACGAATGGCGCGTATTCTCATTATTCGTTTTTCAGCTCTTGGCGATGTAGCCATGACAATACCAGTCATACATTCGTTGGCTGTGCAATACCCACAGCACGAAATAACAGTGTTAAGTCGTGCTGTATGGCAGCCGCTTTTTCAGGGGCTACCTGCGAATGTGGGTTTTGTCGGAGCTGATTTAACAGGCAAACACAAGGGATTTTGGGGCTTGAATAGCCTCTATTCGGAGTTGAAAGCGATGCATTTTGATTACATAGCAGATTTTCATCATGTGCTTCGTTCCAAATATTTATGCCTGCGATTCCGTCTTGCCAATAAACCAGTAGCTTCCATTTGTAAAGGAAGGACCGGTAAAAAGAAACTGATTCGTCGTCACGATAAGGTGATGGAGAATCAGAAGAGCTCTTTTCGCCGTTATGCCGATGTGCTTGAGAAGTTAGGTTTACCGGTTTTATTAAATTTCTCTTCTATTTATGGCGAAGGGAAAGGCAACTTCGCGGAGATAGAGGCTGTCACAGGACCTAAGGAAGATCAGAAATGGATTGGTATAGCCCCATTTGCCAAACACATAGGTAAGATTTATCCGTTAGAGTTACAGGAGCAAGTTATAGCACATTTTGCGGCTAATCCTAAAGTGAAAGTTTTCCTTTTTGGAGGTGGTAAAAGCGAACAGGAGGTGTTTGACACATGGATTGCTAAATATCCTACGGTGGTTTCCATGATAGGTAAGTTGAATATGCGTACCGAATTGAATCTGATGAGTCATTTGGATGTGATGTTGTCGATGGATTCTGCCAATATGCATCTGGCCTCCTTGGTCAATATTCCGGTTGTTTCTATTTGGGGGGCTACTCATCCTTATGCAGGATTTATGGGATGGAAGCAACTTCCTGTCAATACGGTGCAACTTGATTTAAAATGCCGTCCCTGTTCTGTATATGGACAGAAGTCTTGCTGGAGAGGAGATTATGCATGTTTGTGGAAGATTGATCCAAAGCAGGTTGTCGCAAAGATTGAGGGAATTATAAATTAAGTACTGAATGTTGATTGATTCGGCATTGGTATGTAGATAGAAAATGATAAGATAATATAAATTACTAAAAGGAATAGAATAATTGCTATGAGAAAACTCTATCAATCTTTTCTCGTTTTTTTACAGAAACCTTTTTTGACAGATTATCGTACATTGTTTGCTTTATGGATGCTACTTCCTGTGATAGCTACTTTAACGAAGTTCAAGAGTTATAATAATTTTCTGATATTCAGATATGTATTTTGGCATACTATTGATCATACATCTTTATATACAAGTTATGAACAATATTATGATACCAATCATTACGGGCCATTTTTTAGTTTAGTGATTGCGCCTTTTGCTATATTTCCAGAATATTTTGGATTATTATTATGGGAAATAGCACTAGCTTTGGCTTTGTTTTATTCTATACGTAAGTTACCTCTTTCTGATAAGAAACTTATATTTATTTATTGGTTCTGTGCCCACGAGTTGTTGACCGCTCTTTTTATGTCTCAATTTAATATTGCTATTGCTGCCATTATTTTGGTAACATTCTATTGTATAGAAAAAGAGAAAGATATATGGGCAGCTTTTTGGATTATGTTTGGAACCTTTGTGAAACTATATGGAGTGGTCGGGTTAGCATTTTTCTTTTTCTCAAAGCATAAAGGAAAATTTATTTTCTATTTGTTCGTTTGGGCTATAGTTATGTTTATAGCCCCAATGGTCATAAGTAGTCCGGATTATATCATTTCCCAATACTGGGAGTGGTGGGAGAGTCTGATAAGCAAGAATGCTGATAATGCTTTTGCATATAGTCAGAATATTTCTTTGCTTGGCATGGTTCGTAAGATTTCACAATGTACGTCCTATTCCGATCTTTTAATAATTATTCCGGGATTATTTATTTTGGGTTTGCCTTATCTTCGATTCAAACAATTTAAATATAAAGCTTTCCGTTTTACATTGTTGGCATCGGTTATGATGTTTGTAGTACTTTTTAGTACAGGCAGTGAATCCAGTACATATATTATTCCTTTTGTTGGTGTGGCTATATGGTATATAGTTGCACCTTGGAAACGCTCTAAATGGGATATTGCATTGATGGTGTTTGCATTTATTTTGACTAGTATGTCTCCGTCAGATCTTTTCCCTTCATTTATTCGAAAGCAATATGTTGTGCCTTATGCACTGAAAGCATTGCCATGTGTCCTCATTTGGTTTAAACTTTCATATGAGATGTGTAGAAATGATTATTCTCCACAGTCAGTCATAAACGAATAATAACTATTGTATAAGATATAAATTATCACTAGTATCGTAACCATTCTATTTTCCGCCTTGACACACATCGCAACCTAGCATATCTTTGGGTCATAACCAATTAACAACAATGATTATGGCAAAAGAAAAAGTAAACTACCAGGAGGTACATGACCTCTACCAGTTATGTAGCGTTACCAAGGACCTTCGCGAGTTCTGTGCGGATTATGGAGTGAATTACGATAAGTTCATGAACTGGCAGCGTCACCAGCTGTGGAGCGAAAAGTTGGGGAAGACGGTCCAGGTGGAACAGCCCAAGGCAGCCAAGGTGCAGATAACCGGCAAGCCCTGCAACAGTCCAACCGTGAAAATGGAAGTGAAACAGCCCGAAGGTGAAGCTCCGATAAGATGGGTGAAGCTGCAACTGGTATCCGGTGCTACCCTTTTCCTGAGAAACACCACAGTACTTGACCTGTGCCTACTGCTCAACAAAATGATAGGATGACATGCTGGGACTGAGTGCCAACCTGAACTATTACCTGTTCAACGGTAATGTGGATCTGTGGAAAGCATCGTAGTCGACAGGATGTATGTAAACCCTAAAGATGAATAATAAGAAGTTGATACCCAATGTAATAATGTAAAAATAGCCGATAAAAAACTTGCGTAACTGCCTGATTTTTCGTACCTTTATATCATGATTGATGAAAGGGCATACGAGTTACTTTGCTGCCAGTTGGGTCTGGCGAATGAGGAAAAGGCAGGGCTTCGCAAACAGGTAAACGAACTGATTGCGAGGCTTAAGGTCATTGAAGATTCCAATAAAGAGAACTCCAAGGCTCTGGTTGATACAATCAATGAATTATCCGTAACAGTCGAGAACTATCGAAAAGAAATGGAGCTTATGAGAAAGCAGCTTGAAGCGAAAGACGAGGTGAACCGGATGCTGGCAAACGAGATATCCAATCTCAGGCTTCAGCTTGAGGACAGCAGGAAACACCGTTTCGGCCGTACTTCCGAGCAAAGAAAACTGCTGAACAACCGTAACCTTGACAAGTCTGCACTGCATA
>ERZ777306.223-NODE-223-length-117885-cov-37.284452_pt1 | contig 117885 bp, 77 predicted proteins | sample MGYA00374966_ERZ777306 | MGnify/ENA primary metagenome ERZ777306 (study PRJEB29329, sample SAMN06343882) | mouse gut metagenome | isolation source: Mouse cecum | place: Austria: Vienna | collected 2014-11-15 ...
CATGGTGTAATGGTAGCACTACAGTTTTTGGTTCTGTCTGTCGAGGTTCGAATCCCCGTGAGACAACTCACAGAACGAAAGGGTCGGAATGAAAGTTCCGACCCTTTTTTGTTTTTGTATTGGATAATCTTCTTTCTTGTATCATTTCTGCATGATTAATTCCCAAATTTGTAAATAGTAGACGGCGGTATATCCATATATTTGTATGTTGGATATCGTGAAAACTTAGTTGATCTTAATGATATGAAGTATTTTTGTCTGTTACTCTCTTTCCTTTTGGGATTTGTGATTTCTGTTTCGGGACAGGAAAGAATATCTGTCTGCAATCTCCGCGCCCCCTCCCTTCTTACTCAGAAATGGGATGCCAACTGGATTTCCTGTCCGGAAGTTTCCCTTTATGATTATGGCGTTTATCATTTCCGCAAGCATTTCAAGCTGGATAGAAAACCGGATTCGTTCGTGATCAACGTTTCGGCGGATAACCGCTACCGGCTTTTTGTAAACGGTACGCCTGTCTGCTACGGTCCGGCACGCGGGGACTTGAACCATTGGTATTTCGAGACCGTGGATATCGCTTCCTTACTGAAAGCCGGCGATAATACGCTCGCCGCCATTGTCTGGAATGCCGGTCCTTATACGCCCGGAGCGCAGATGACCTTGAAAACCGGACTGATCGTACAAGGGAATACAGTCCTGGAAGCCATCGTGAATAGCGGGCCGGACTGGAAAGTCTATCGGAATCCCGCCTACGCGCCGTCTACGGAGAACCGCCAGGATGTCGGGTGTGCCGATATCGTAAAAGCCTCTTTATATCCGTGGGGATGGGAAACGGAGGAATATGACGACAGCTCATGGAAAAACGCCGTGCAGTTGGGACGCGGACAGCCTTACGGAGCCGGGACAGGCTATGACTGGGTACTGTGCCGGCGCGATATCCCTTTGATGGAAGATACGTTGCTCCGGATGAAAACGATCCGGCGTTCGGAAGGAATGACCGCATCGTCCGCTTTCTTGGAAGGAAATGCCCCGCTGGTCGTTCCGGCAAACCGGAAAGTAACTCTGCTGATCGACCAGTCTTATCTGACAAATGCTTATCCCGAACTGAAAGTGTCGGGAGGGAAAGGCAGCGAGATCAGGATGCGTTACGGTGAAGCGCTCTACAAGAATGGACAGAAAGGCAACCGGAACGAGATAGAAGGGCGCGAAATAGGAGGCTTCACGGATAAGTTCTATCCGGACGGCGGAAGCAACCGGCTGTTCCGTCCGCTATGGTTCCGGACGTACCGGTATCTGCAAGTGGAGATCGAGACGAAGGAAGAGCCGCTTACTTTGTCGGACCTCTACGGGATGTACACTGCCTATCCGTTTAAAGAGAACGGCAGTTTCAGCAGCAATCTCCCTGATCTGCAAAAAATATGGGAAGCAGGCTGGCGTACAGCCCGGCTGTGTGCCAATGAAACCTATTACGACTGTCCGTATTACGAACAGCTCCAATATGTGGGAGATACGCGTATCCAGGCATTGATTTCCCTCTATGTGGACGGTGACGACCGGCTGATGCGCAAGGCGATCAAGATGTTCGACTATTCCCGATCGTACGAAGGGATTACGACCAGCCGCTACCCGAGCCGGGTTCCGCAATATATCCCGCCTTTCTCCTTATATTGGATCAATATGGTGCACGATTACTGGATGTACAGGGATGATCCTGCATTTGTAAAAGCCTGTATGCCGGGTGTAAAGAGTGTCTTGGAGTGGTTTGCGGACAAGATCGATCCGGAGACCGGCATCTTAGGACCAATCCCTCACTGGAACTTTATCGACTGGCCGAAACAGTGGCCCTGGGACAACAACCGGCCTTTGGGCGGGACACATAAGGCGGCTATCCACGGAGGCTCTTCTATCCTCTCCCTTCAATTGGCCTATACATTGAAAGATGCCGTCGAGTTGTTGAGAGAGTTTGGAGAAACGGATCTGGCGACCCGCTATGAAGAAGTCTATCGTTCGTTATGCCGGAATACCTGGGATAAATGCTGGGACGAAGGGAAACAGTTGCTTGCGGATGATCTGGAAGGAACGAGCTACAGCCAACATGCCAATATCATGGGAATCCTCTCGGATGCCGTCCCGCGTGAGAAGCAGCAAGCGTTGTTCGATAAACTGAATACGGAGCCTTCTCTGATACAGGCTACTTTCTACTATCGCTTTTACCTGTTCCGCGCCTTGAAAAAGGTCGGATTGGCCGATCGGTATACGGAGATGCTCAAACCCTGGCAGGATATGCTGGCAATGGGCTTGACCACCTTTGCCGAGAATCCCGAACCGACCCGCTCGGACTGCCATGCCTGGAGTGCAAGCCCTGTCTATGACTTCCTGGCAACGGTCTGCGGCGTGGAGCCGGCAGAACCGGGATTCCGTTCGGTTCGCATCGCCCCTCATTTAGGATCCTTAAACCAGATAGAAGGCAAGGTCCCCCACCCGGCAGGCCTTATCGAAGTCAGTCTGAAAAAGAACGGCAAAGGCCTTTCCGGGCATATCGTCTTACCGGCTTCGCTGGGCGGAACGTTTGTCTGGGGCGGAAAGCAGTTGAATCTTGTTGGCGGGAGGAATGAGGTAAAGGTCTGGTAATTGGATTCGATATTTGGCATATTTGAAACATAAATGATGATTTATGGGTGTGATGGAATGACATCGTTGTCGAAATGATTGTCGTTCTGTAGGGGCAGGTTCTAAACCTGCCCGATATCGACAAATATACATGTTGCAATCGGGCGGGTTTAGAACCCGCCCCTACAGCGACACCTTAAATATACCGATAAATCATCATTTAATGGGTTCACATCTTCCTCAAAACGAACCTTATTGTCATCCCTGGCTTATTGTTTTCCGAAATACCCGTTGGTCCAAATCGAAACAGTAGCGCATAAAATTTGGTTTTCTACCCCATCTATTTCAAATTACCCCTGCGGGTAATATTTTTTAAGAAACTCGTAATAATACAAATCGCTGAATAATAAATAGATATAAATATTCGTCTTTTAGGGGAGGTTCTTGTATGATTTAACATTTCAAAAAGACAGATTCACTTCTTGGCAGAAGTAAATCATCATTTATGATTTACCGGCTTATTCCGGTTACGGCAACACACCCATAAATCATCATTTAATAGGTTCACATCTTCCTCTCTTTGAACGTTTTCAATAAATGTTTTTTGCAAAATCACTATCACTCTATCACACTTTATTCTATACGCTTTGATAATCATAATTTGTAAGGTGTGATACATGGCGTTTTTATGTATCACACATCTATCACAGTCATATTAAAGATGCTCTCTTTTCTATATAAAGCATACTACTTATTATCAGATAGTTAAGCGGATAAATCCGTGTACATCCGGGTGTTCATGATCGCTACATCCGGATGTCGGGACCGGCTACATGGGGGTGTAAAATGTGCGGAAATGGGGATGTAGACAAACATTTCTGCTTACTTTCTGCACTTTTCCCGCCTGTTTTTCAGGAAAAACTCCTTATATCAATGAAAATATTTGATTTGGGGTTGGGGCGAGTGTGATAGATGTGATAGATGTGTGATAGATTAAAACGCCATCTATCACACCTTATACATTTTGATTATCAAGGAATATAGGCGAAAGTGTGATAGAGTGATAGACATTTCTGAAAAAACTTTTATTGTAAAGGGGAGCAGCTCTCTTTCTTTGCAATCTTATAGCGGTGTTTATCAGTTCAGAGCCCCTTTTACCGGCATATTGGCCTGTTATCCAATTGATATATTCTTAATTTTTCTTCTTTTTCCTTTGTTTATTGAAAAGGAAGGTCTACTTTTGCCTCTGTACATCCGTATAGCGTTGCGGATCCCTGCATTTTATTGATTACAAGAAGCGTTTAAAAATATTATCCTTATATTGAAACTTCGACAATTTCAGGTTGTATGGATAATAGGCAACTAAATGCTCACGTACCTTTCCTTGTTATATACATTCATGCCAGCCATGGGTATACACAAGATAAAAAGGGCGTGGGCTGTTGTTTATATCATACAACCGGGCAGTCGAAGGCCTCAATATAAGATATATTCAACAGTTCCTACGCCTTCTTTATTTTGTATAACTTCCAGTCCGGGAATTGATGGAACCACAAATTCAGAAAGCCTATGAAGTAAGCTAACCAAACACATGCAAAACCCCGTTTATGTGTAACCACACAGATTACACCTTAAACGAGTATAGGGAATTTATGATTTTAATACTTACAATTAAATTACACATTATATGAAAAGAAAATTACAAATATGTCTATTCGCATTATTGGCGATTGTCGGAATGGGATGGGCGTTGACTCCCACAGAAAATACGGTTAAAATCGAATCAGAGCTTAGTGCAACCAAACCGGATGTTCCTGTTATATATGGCATTACTACTACAAAAGGGAATGCCGGAGATCAAAATGTTCAAGTGAAATTTGAGGTAATCTCTGTAGAGGGGATTGACCTTGCAAATAGCGGATTTGAATATTACGAAGTCAAATCGCAAAAGTGGATAAAAGCTCAGCTTGAAGCGGGACAGTCATTTGTTTTCGGTACGAGTGAAGGTTTCCCTTTGCAGGATGCTACTTCTTATTTCAAAGTTACGCCTAAAGGAACCGGTACAATGGTTTCTAAGATGGAGGTAATAAATGTAACCGACAAGAAAGTGATTGCTTCTAAACAAGACCAATTGGAGGTGACGAATGATGCACTGAACATCTCTGTGACTAAAAATGAAGAAACAGTTTATTACGGATCTCTTTATACGGCAGTCCTTTTTGCCGAAGCGAATGATGTGATTCAAATTCCTGCCGGTACTTACGACCTGAAAAGAGGAACTGAATCTATTCAAGATCCTGAATTTGCTGAAACGGATGGGAAGTGGACGGGCTGGTATCTACCTATCCAAAAAAAGTTGACTATTCAAGGAGCTGGGAAAGGTGAAACTATATTGATGTCAAGCACGGAGGCCCTTAATAATAAAGATGATAACAACCAGCAAGATTTTATTACTGTATTTCCGAATGCATCAGGAACGGTAATAAAGGATATGACGATCATTTCCAAATCAGAGGCAAATAAGGCTATACATGTATTTGGGAAAGATTTCACTATGTCGGATGTGGAATTGAGACCTGCTGAAGATGCTAATCACTTTGCCGGTTCGATCTATTTCCATTCAGGAGAGAATAACGGGACAATCGGATTAACGAATGTGGATCTGAATCAAGGCCGTATATCATTCAGTGGTACAACAAAAGCAAATGTCACTTTGGAAAGTGTGATGATAGACTATACCGATGTAAGTATTGCAGAAAATGTGATTTCTACAGACAATTTGCAGGATTATCCTCCTATCGGCTCTGTTGCCGGTAAAGACAATCTCAAAATCACGGCTAAGAATGTTTCTGTATCATTGGCTGCTAATGAAAACAGATATCAACCGGACGCAACAACATTTAATAATTTGCCCGTTGGAACAAAAGCTGTGTTTACGGGTGGTACTTATACTTTTGCAGAAAATTTAATTATTGGACAAAGTCTTGTTCTTGAAGGAACGTCCGATGCTAAACTCCAATTTACAAGAGGTGGATTAGTTGTTAATGCAAATGATGTCAAATTGAATAACCTGAATGTCGAAACGCAGGCAGGTGCTCCTGTTACGATTAATGCCAATAAAACAGGTACGGTGGTTGACAAGGGGCATTATTCTTATAATACATTAAATAACGGGGAAACCAATGCACAGGGACAAAGTGCTATCCGCTTCTTGGGTTCAAACGGAAATGTCAATGTAAGTGATGTGACTGCAAATGGTATCTTTGTCGACGCCTGCAACGGAACGCTTACAGGTATAAAGGGCAATACGATCGGGTTTGATTATGAAGGTCCGGTGTCTTGGGCAGGTATTAACATTAAGTTCTCCGGAGATAATAGCAACTGTGCGGATATAGAAATAGAAGCACTTGTCGGACAGAATAAGATTACAATGCCGGCCAAAGGTGCGCAATACCAGGCTCTTTATCAGAAAAGCGACTGGACGGCGTTGGCTGGTCTGGCAACAGCCGGCACTGCGGATGTACTGATTGCTTTGGCAACAGATGGAAAAAACAATATCCGGGTCAATCTGGCAAATGATTTGGTATTGACGACTCCCGCGTTGTTTACACAAACCGGTATGACACTGGATGGAAAAGGGAAAACCATATCGGTAAGTGATGATTTCGCAGGTGGCGACTATCCTATTATTTTAGGAAATAACAATTCATCTCAGACTGGGACATTTAATGTGAAAGATCTGACACTGGATAGTCGGAATAAAGTCAAGGGCTTGGATATCTATCAGATGGAAGAGGTAACTCTGGATAAAGTTACATTGAAAAATAGCAAAGGAGCAGGATTGGTTGTCAATGGTTCCAAAGTTACGGCTTCTGCTTTGGTGACGGAGAGTAACGAATGGGGAGGCGTAAATGTCGGACCGGGATCAAATGTAACCAGCGATTGTGCCCTTACTTTACTTGGGAGTGATAACGATTTAAAAGAAGAGGCTCCGATTTATGTCGATGCTAAAGATTTTGCTCTGATTGATGCGGCAGAAGGACAGAAGATCGTGATTACTTCTCCGGGATATATAATGGGTGAAAAAGAAAGCGGAAAGACTACTGTTTGGACAAAGTTTGTAGTGCCGGAAGGAGGAATAGCTTCTGAAGATGCCTTGAAAGAAGCCGTAGAAAACAATCAGAAAGAGATCGTTTTGAAACCTGCAGAAGGAGGTGCTGAATCGCCAATCGAATTGAATGAAACGCTTACCGTAAAAGCCGAGATGACCATCAAGTCTGAAGATCCGGAGACTCCCGTTGTAATCTCTGTTCCTGCAGGTACATCGGCTTTTGCAACAGGTGAAGGCGGTAATCTGACTCTCGAAAATGTTGTGGTTAAAACTGTTGAGTCACAGAGCACAAACACTGCTCCTGTTATTTCTGTTATAGCTGGAACTGAAGCCACCCTTCAAAATTCCAAATTGGAAGTCCCGGCCAGCGTAACCGCTATCAAAGCGGAAGGGCAGATGACTCTTTCGAATGTGGAAATGACGGTTACAGATATTACAGCAGGAACCGAAGCCCCGGTTATCAATGTTACTTCCGGTGGTGATGTTACGATCGATAATGCGGCCATCACGAACGGAACGATTGAAGTGACAGGTAAGTTAACCGTTACTCCGGCTGAAAATGCGGAAGTAGTCTTTACACAGTCCGGTGATAAACCGGCTATCGATCTGAAGGATGGCGCAACTGTTACTATTTCTGAAGCCCAGTTTAGCGGCAAAGCTGTTACAGCTGCGAGTGGTGCAACAATTAAACTGTTTAATTGTAACTTCTCTTCTCCTATAGAGTCGAAGGCGATGATGATGACAAAAGCTACAGCGAACGATGCAACTGTTGTCAATGCTGGCGATGCTACAGCAGAAATCGAATGTTGCATCTTTACCGGCATCACTGGTACCAATCCGATGATCTACGGAAAGAACCTGACAATCAAGAATTGTCTGTTCTACGATAATGCAGATATGGTGATGATCGATATCGCTGCAAGCGGAAATTCTGTTATTGCAAACAATACGTGTGTTAATAATAATACAGATGCTAAATCGGCAGTTATCAACATAGCCTCGACTCCGACATCTTTGTCAGTAAAGAACAATATCCTTTGGACAAATGCGACGGAAGCGATTACCGGAACTGCTACAGGCATATCTCATAACGCCCTGAAAACAGCAACAACAGTTGAGGCCAATAGCCTGAAACTGCCGACATTCGCTTACATCCAGTTCAACCATACGAACCGGAAATACCAGTTGCATGCCGATTCTCCTGTCGCAAAGGCTCATGGCGATATCACCGGTATTGCCGATGATGCAACCGATCTTTTGGGTAACGCCCGTTTGACCAGCGACGGAACGAATAAGACTGTCCATCTTGGTGCATACGAAAGTGTCTACACTCCGTCGTCAGGTGGTGGCAGTACCGGTGGTAGCGGTGATGAAACCCCGTCGGCAACCGGTATCAAGCTGGATAAGACGACTCTGGCATTACACCGTCTGGAATCATATACACTCAAAGCAACTGTCGAACCGTCCAATGCCGGCGGCGTGAAGTGGACCAGCACCGATCCGTCTGTCGTTACTGTCGATGCTAATGGTAAAGTGACAGCCGTAAAGGTTGGCGAAGCTACCATTATCGCTACAGCCATAAACGGAGGCTTGACAGCACTCTGCCAGGTAACGGTCGACTTTGCGACCGGTGTGGAAGAAGCACTTGCCGAAACAGTTGTTTATGGCAGAGAAGGTTATATCCAGATACAACCGGCTACGCCGATACAGATATTGGTTGTCAATATGACGGGCGTGGCAGTTGCCAACCGTACGGTCAGCCAGACGGAAACGATCTCTGTGCCGAAAGGTATCTATATCGTTCGCATGAGTAGTGGCGGACATGTTGTGACGCAGAAAGTTAACGTTAGATAAGATACGCATTTATATTACAGTAATCTCGATTTATCGTAGATTAAGTTTTTAATTAAAGTAGTAAGGAAAGGGAGGCCGTGAGGTTTCCCTTTCTGTTTTTACAGGAGAGCGCAACAAATATATCCGGCAAGAGCAGTCTGAAAAAGATAAAAACTCGTATGTTTGTAGAGATAAAAAACAAAAGCGTAAAATGAAGACATTAGTACATACCGACAAAGAACTGATCGAGGCGATCATTCGGAAATGTGATATTTGCTATGTGGGATTGGCCGATACGGACGGAACTCCTTATGTATTACCGATGAACTTTGGCTATCGGGATGGTGTTATATACCTGCATTCGGCACAGGAGGGACGGAGCATCTCCATTCTGGAACGGAACCCGCGTGTCTGCATTACGTTCAGTACGGACCATGATCTCGTTTTCCAGCATCCGGAGGTCGCTTGCAGTTACCGGATGCGTTCCAAGAGTGTGATCTGCTGGGGGAAAGTCAGCTTTGAAGAAGATTTCGACAAGAAGACGGAAGCCCTGGATATCATTATGAAACAGTATTCGGATAAGGAATTCCGCTATTCCGACCCGGCAGTCAAGAATGTCAAAATATGGATTGTCGAAATGGACGAGGTGACCTGTAAGGAATTCGGGGCTCCGCATAATAAGTTGAAAGTTGAAAGTTGAAAGTTGTCGGGTGATTTGCCTTTTTGGATAAAGCGTTGTATGATGGGCAAATAATTGTCCATTGTCAATTGTTCATTTTCAATTTATTCTTACTTTTGTTGCCAAATACGATATTGCTGAATAATGGGATTGCAAAAGCATAGCAAGGTCTTGAATGATACAGTTGAGATGCTCTCGGACGAGGGGTCTTACCAGCAACTGTTTCATGCCTACCGCGATGAAGAGGCGCTACCCTCGGGTGAAGTGCTGAAAGAAATCATAGATTTGTGCCGGGCCATCCTTTTCCCCGGCTATTACGGGAATGCACGGATCAGCAAGCAGACCATCCGTTTCCATACCGGCGTAAATGTCGGAATGTTGCATACGTTGCTTTCCAAGCAGATTTATGCAGGGCTTTGTTTTGCCGATACTACCTGTGTCGCTTGCCCCGAAGAGAAGATATTTACCGAGGCGGAGAAACTGTCGGAAGCCTTTATCCGGACGCTTCCCGAAATGCGCAGCCTGTTGGCGACGGATGCCGAAGCCGCTTTTAACGGCGATCCTGCTGCGCAGAACATCAACGAAGTCATATTCTGCTATCCCGGTTTCCGGGCTGTCTGCAACTATCGTATTGCGCACCAGCTATACCGGTTGGGCGTCCCCTTCATCCCCCGCATGATTACTGAAATGGCCCACTCGGAGACGGGTATCGATATCCATCCGGGGGCTGAGATCGGGCATTATTTCTCGGTCGACCACGGGACGGGAACCGTTATCGGTGAAACCAGCGTGATTGGAAACCATGTCCGCATCTTCCAGGGAGTCAGTCTGGCAGGGGAGAAACTGCCACCCGACGAAAACGGGAATGCGATACGCGGTGTGCCGCGCCATCCGGTATTGGGCGACCATGTGACGGTCTATTCCAATGCGACGTTGTTGGGGCGGATCCATATCGGCGAAGGTGCTACGATCTGCGGTAACGTCTGGATCACCGAAGATGTTCCGGCAGGAGCCACCGTCAGCCAGCTGACGATTGACAAATGCCAGTTGACGGTTAGCGGAGTAGCTGAACAAAAGACAATTAATAATTAAAATAGAATTACTAATAAACGATGAGGAATCATTGTTAACTTTCACTTAAAATGAGCGAGACATTTGAAATGGTGGCCAAGACCCTATACGGGTTGGAAGAAATACTGGCCGGCGAATTATTATCTTTAGGTGCCAACGACATACAGATTGGCCGCCGGATGGTTTCCTTTACCGGAGATAAGGAAGTGCTTTACAAAGCCAACTTCTGTTGCCGTACGGCATTGCGTATCCTGAAACCGATCTATCACTTTAAAGCCAAAGATGCCGATGCTGTGTATAAAGAGGTGAAAAAGGTGAAATGGGAAAACTACATGTCCTTAGACAAGACGTTTGCTATCGACTCTGTAATCTACTCTGAAGATTTCAACCACTCTAAGTTTGTTGCTTATCGTACGAAAGATGCGATCGTGGACTATTTCATGGAGAAGGACCAGAAACGCCCCTCTGTCCGTGTGAACAATCCGGATCTGTATATCAATATTCATATTTCACATAACGACTGTACGCTCTCTATCGACAGTTCGGGCGAGAGCCTGCATAAGCGCGGTTACCGTGTGGATCAGACGGAGGCCCCGCTGAACGAGGTGCTGGCTGCCGGTATGATCCTGAAAACGGGTTGGAAAGGCGAATCGAATTTTATCGACCCGATGTGCGGGTCCGGTACGCTCTTGATCGAAGCAGCTATGATCGCTTTGAATATTGCGCCGGGCGTGCATCGTAAGGAGTTCGCTTTCGAGAAATGGATCGACTTCGACCAGGAACTGTTCGACCGTATCTATAACGACGAGAGCCAGGAACGTGAATTTAACTTCAAGTGTTATGGCGCGGACATCAATCCGGCGGCGATCGAGATTGCCGAAAAGAATATCCGCAGTGCCGGCCTGATGAAATATATCGACCTGAAAGTGCAGCCGTTCCAGCAATGCGTGGAGGCGCCGCAGCCGGGTATCATGGTGACGAATCCGCCTTATGGCGAACGTATTTCCAGCCGTGACCTGTTAGGGCTGTATAATATGATCGGCGAACGCATCAAACATGTGTTTACAGGCTATAAGGTTTGGATTCTGAGCTATAAGGATGAATGTTTCGATAAGATCGGCCTGAAACCGAGCGAAAAGATGAAGCTGATGAACGGCTCGCTGGAATGCGAATACCGTTGCTTCGATATATTTGAAGGAAAGAACAAGGATTATAAAAAAACGTTGAACGAAGAGGGCGAAACGCGCTCATCACGTCCCGATGTTTCCGGCAAACCGTCTTTCGAGCGCCGTCCGGACCGTCCGTCCGACCGTCCGTCGCGTCCGAACTTCCGGACTGACCGTATGGACCGTCCCGACCGCCGTTTTGCCGCTGCCCATGCGGAAGACGATAGCGAACGCGCTCCGTTTGCCCCGGGCAAACGCTACTTTGGCGAAGACCGTGCAGACGGCCGTCCCGCCCGTAAGGATTTCGGCGGCAAACGCCCGGTTGTCAAAAAGCATTTCAAGGATGACGAAGATTTCGGGGGGAAGAAGAAGTTCGGTGACAAGAAATTCGGAGACAAAAAGTTCGGCGATAAGAAGTTCGGCGACCGTCCGGATAAAAAGCCATTCAAAAGGAGAGGTAAAGATGACTTTGAAGCTTAATCTTTTAGGTATATTCTGTGCCCTGGCACTTCTAAATCCGTTGTCGACAATGGGACAAGACAAACAGTTCACGTTGCATGACCTGATCCCCGGTGGAAAGACGCATAGCCACTTCGTGCCCCGCAACCTGAAACAGTTGCAGTGGTGCGGAGACACATATCTGTATGCCAAGGGCGACAGCATGATGAGTGGCGAATCGACGAAGCCGGAGAAAGTAGCCTTTACCCGCCGGCAGTTGAACGAAGCTCTTGCGGCAGCCGGCGCACAGACGGTCGGCAGTATGCCTTTCTTCTCGGTCCCCTATAAAGACCAGCCGGTGCTTGCCTTTAATGCCAAGCGCCACCGTTTCCATTATAACTTTGCGGAGAACAGGATCGTAAACACGTATGACCTGAACGGCTCCTGGGAAAACTTCGACTTTTGTCCGGCCAACGGCTATTTAGCTTTTACGGAAGGCAATAACCTGCAGATTCTTTCGCCGGATAATGCTGTCGGTATCGTGACGGACGAAACGGCCGGCGGCATCGTTTGCGGGAAATCCGTCCACCAGAACGAGTTCGGTATCCATAAGGGGACTTTTTGGTCGCCGAACGGTTCGGCGCTGGCTTTCTACCGGATGGATGAGAGTATGGTGACGGATTATCCGTTTGTCGATATTACCACCCGTACGGCGAAAGCCGAACCTCACAAATACCCGATGGCCGGGATGAAGAGCCACGAGGTGACGGTCGGTGTCTACAACTTGGCAACCGGCAAAACGGTCTGGTTGAAGACGGGATTGCCGAAGGAGAAGTATCTGACAAATATTGCCTGGAGTCCGGATGAAAAGAGCCTTTATATTGCCGAACTGAACCGGGATCAGAACGAGATGCACCTGGTACGCTATTCTGCCCTGACGGGCGAGAAAGAGGCGGACCTGTTCACCGAAACGGACGAACATTATGTCGAGCCGCAGCATCCGGTCCTTTTCCTTCCGAACCAACCGGATCTGTTTATCTGGCAAAGCCGGCGCGATGGCTATAATCATTTGTATCTGTATAATACGAAAGGCGAATTGTTGAAGCAGTTGACGCAAGGCGAGTGGGAAGTCCTGAACATCCTCGGCTTCGATGCCAAGGGGAAAGCGTTGTTCTTCTCTTCCACAAAGCCGTCGATGCTCAGTTCATCCGGCTATGGTGATGCCTTGTATGTCGGAACGTCGCGTCTGGACCTGAAAAAGGGAACCTCTTACGAACTGACTTCGGGCGGTTTGCAGGGCGTGCACAATACGAAGCTCAGTGCCTCCGGCAAATATCTGATCGACAGTTATTCCGCGCCGGATGTCCCGCGTGTGGTTTCGGTTATCGACGGGCAGAAGAAGGAAACCTTGCGGACTTTGCTGACGGCAAAAGATCCGTACGAAGGATATGCGATGCCGGAAATCGTTACCGGGACGATCAAGGCGGCGGATGGCGTCACCTCTTTGAATTATCGCCTGGTGAAGCCTGTCGGCCTGGATGAGACGAAGAAATATCCGACGATTGTCTATGTCTACGGCGGTCCGCATGCCCAGTTGGTGACCGGCGGATGGAAGAACGGCGCAGGCGGTTGGGATATCTATATGGCGCAACGCGGATATGTGATCTTCACGCTCGACAGTCGGGGATCGGCGAACCGGGGCCAGGCTTTCGAGAGTGTTATCCACCGTAACTTAGGCGTGAACGAGATGGCGGACCAGGTAAAAGGTGTCGAGTTCCTGAAATCCCTTCCGTATGTCGATGCCGACCGCATCGGCGTGCACGGGTGGAGCTACGGCGGTTTTATGACAACTAACCTGATGTGTTCTTATCCGGAGATCTTCAAGGTGGGAGTCGCCGGCGGTCCGGTGATCGACTGGAGTAACTACGAGATCATGTATGGCGAACGCTACATGGACCGTCCGCAGGACAATCCGGAAGGCTATAAGCATGCGAACCTCAAGCTGAAAGCGGGTAACTTGAAAGGACACCTGCTACTGATCCACGGAGATATCGATCCGGTCGTTGTCTGGCAGCACAGCCTGGGCTTCCTGAAAGCCTGTGTGGATGCGGATACATATCCCGATTACTTCGTTTATCCCCGCCATCTGCATAATGTGATGGGCAAAGACCGCCCGCATCTGCATGAGAAGATAACGCGCTACTTCGACGACTACCTTAAATAATGGACGATTGACAATTAAGAGAAAAAAGAAAAATAATAGTAATAATAATTTAAAAGAAGATGATTGGGAAAGGGCAGTGACAAGCAATTGTCAATTGTCAATTGTCAATTGTCAATTATAAAAAATGAATATTCTTTTATTAGGCTCAGGCGGCCGCGAACATGCAATAGCCTGGAAGATTGCTCAAAGCCCGAAAACGGAACAGTTATTCATTGCTCCCGGTAATGCAGGAACCGCATTGGTGGGTACGAATGTAGATATCAAGGCGGACGATTTCCCTGCTATCAAGGAGTTTGCGCTGCAAAACAATATCGGCATGGTAGTGGTAGGCCCGGAAGATCCGCTGGTGAAAGGGGTGTATGACTATTTTAGGAACGATGCGGCCTTAGCCGGTATTCCGGTAATCGGTCCTTCGAAAGAGGGAGCGCAGCTGGAGGGCAGCAAGGATTTTGCGAAGGCGTTCATGATGCGTCACAACATCCCGACCGCCCGTTACAAGAGCATCTCTGCCGGGAATCTGGAAGAGGGATATGCTTTCTTGGAAGAACTGCAAGCCCCTTATGTGCTGAAAGCAGACGGCCTGGCTGCCGGCAAAGGGGTGCTGATCCTCGACACGCTCGAAGAAGCGAAGAAGGAACTGGGCGATATGCTGGGCGGTATGTTCGGCGACGCCAGCAAGACGGTCGTGATCGAAGAGTTTCTGGACGGCATCGAATGTTCCGTGTTCGTGATAACGGATGGCGAGCACTATAAGGTGCTTCCGGTTGCAAAAGACTATAAGCGTATCGGTGAAGGCAATACAGGCTTGAATACAGGCGGTATGGGTGCTGTGTCTCCGGTTCCTTTTGCCGACGAGGTGTTTATGCGGAAGGTGGACGAACGCATTATCCGCCCGACCATCGAAGGGCTGAAAGCAGAGGGCATCGACTATAAGGGCTTTGTCTTCCTCGGCCTGATCAACGTGAAGAACGAGCCGATGGTGATCGAATATAACTGCCGCATGGGCGATCCGGAAACGGAAGTGGTCATGTTGCGAATCCAGAGCGACTTGGTTGAACTGCTGGAAGGCGTAGCCGAAGGCAATTTGGATAGCCGCACCTTGGTGCAGGACCCGCGTGCAGCCGTAACGGTCATGCTGGTGAGCGGCGGTTATCCCGAAGCGTATGAGAAAGGAAAGGTGATCAACGGCCTGGATAAAGTCTCTGCCGCGAACATCGTCTTCCACGCCGGGACAAAAGCGGCCGGCGGACAGATCCTGACTAATGGCGGCCGCGTCATCGCTGTCAGTTCTTACGGAGCCAACAAGGAAGAGGCCCTTGCCCAATCCTTCGCCGGCACCAAGCTGATCGACTTTGACAAGAAATATTTCCGTAGCGATATCGGATTTGATTTATAAATGATTGTTGTAATGATAATTTGCCGGTAAGGGCTTACCGGCAAATCATCATTCACCTATCCTCAATTAAAGAATGCGAGTAGCCTATAATAAATACACCCGTCGGTTCGACTTTTCTGCGCCTCCGACATTCGTGCCGGTCCTGTTGGCGTGCATTGTCTGCTGGGTCGTCAGTTATTTGTATTCCGTAGGCTATCCGGTCTATGGCGAGGTGTCGGCTACTCCTCTCTGGAACGCGATTTGCCAGGCGTTGCCCGGTAAGGAATTTACGTATGTCATCGGGATGGTGCTGATGTTCGGGGGCGCTTTCCTTTTACACCGTGCGAACTATGTGCTGGTGCTGATACGGGAGAAGACGATGTTACCCTTCCTCTTCTATGTCCTGTTCATCAGTACGAATCCTGATTTCTTCCCTCTGAAATCGACTTCGGTCGGCGTTTTCTGCCTGATCCTGGCGATCTACCAGCTGTTTGCGACCTATCATGACCCCGAGGCGAGGGAAAAAGCCTACAGCGCCGCCCTGCTGATCGGCATCGGCAGCCTGCTCTGGATCCACCTGTTCTGGTTCCTGCCCTTGTTCTGGCTGGGGATGTACAACTTCCGTTCGTTGACGCCCCGTACTTTTATCGCTTCGTTGTTGGGGGTGGCGACAGTCTATTGGTTCCTGTTAGGATGGTGTGTGTGGCAACGGGATTTCACCCCGTTCAGCATTCCTTTCTCGACACTCTTTAAGGTGCGCTTTCTGGCGACGGACGGGATCGTATTGCTGGATTGGATCAGTATTATGGCGATTGCCTTGTTGACGGTTGTCGCATCCCTGAATATCGTCATGCACGATACGGAGGATTCGCTTCGTTCGCGCCAGTTCCTCTCGTTCCTGATCGCGATGTCCGTGTGGGCGTTCAGCCTTTATTTCCTCTATGAACAGGTGTCGGAAGAGTTTTTGGAAACAGCTTGCGTGCCTGCCTCTATCCTGATCGCCCATTTCTTTACGGTGACGCGGGGCAGGATTGTGTTTTGGTCGTTTTTTGCAACCGTGGCGATCCTGATTGCTACTTTATTCATTCGTTTATGGAATTTCTTATAGAATACGGATATATCGGCGTGTTTATCGCCTCATTCTTAGCTGCGACGGTTTTGCCGTTCAGCAGCGAGGTTGTCCTGACAGGCGTGCTTCTGGCAGGGGCGGCCTACTGGCCCTGTATGATTGCGGCTACGCTGGGTAATTTCTTAGGCGGTATGAGTTGTTACTGGCTCGGTATGCTGGGCAAGGTCGAATGGATCGAGAAATACCTGAAATTAGATGCCGTCAAATTGCAGAAAGTCCAGGACTGGATAAGAGGGAAAGGTTCCTGGATGGGCTTTTTCGTCTTCCTCCCCGGCATAGGCGATTTTATCGCCGTGGCGCTCGGTTTCCTCCGTGCCAATATCTGGATCGTAGCGATCTCGATGTTTCTCGGGAAGGCGATCCGATATTGGGTTTGGATGGAATTTGTCTACAAGGTGCAGGGAATGTTCTGATTAATCTACTTTGATATAAACCTTCGTATACACCTCGTTGTGGCGGGCATAGATGGCGTAGTTACCCCGTGTATCGCTCCACGATACCCACATACTTGCTTTCAGGACACCGCCTTCGGTCGATATCTGGAAGATTTCATCCAGGCTGCTGTCATAGCGAAACTCCGTGCCTTCGGGAAATTCATAGACGATTTCATCTGAGGAACCGCTCTGCACCGTCCCGATCGTGTTGTCGTAGGCCGGTAGCCCTTCGTCTTCCGGTTCGATCAGGGCAAAGCGGACGATAGCGCCTATCCTTTGCTCCTCCTTCATAATCTCAGAATCGACATAGAACTGGTAGTAGTCGCCGGCCAGCGCCAGTGCGAATTTCCCCGACGGGAACTGCATCACGGCCTCTGCCTTGAAAGCCTGGTAGAGATGTCCCGGCATTACAGCCGCCTGGTAAACCAATCCGCTGCCGATCTGGGGCGGGACAACCTTTCCCAACCCTTTCGACAAACCGATTTCGGCGATCAGGCATTCGTTCGTCTGGAAATTGTTTGCCGCATTGATGTAGATGTCCGAATTACCCAGCCGGGTCGTGCCGTTCTCCACATCGAGCATATTCAGGGTGGTTGCATTGTCGATTTCCGGCATCGAGTCATCATCCGAACAAGAGAAAGCCGCCAGCAGGAAGGCCGCCAGCAGGAACTGAAATAGAAGATTCTTTTTCATTTTACTTTTTTATAATTTACAAGTTAGACAATAGGTGAAACACACACAAAGATATTTATATTTTCCGGAAAAGCTATTCTTTCCCTTTATATTTAGCCCGCCAATGGGACGCTGGTAGCCGACGCGCTCGATAGGCGTAGCCCCCAGCATCCGGGCGTAAAAGTGTGTATTCTATATTCATTTTGCTTGTATTTAAAGGAGGAAAATAAGATTCCAGCCTCCGGATTCGTTTGTCCGAAGATAAAAAAACGAATCTGCTACTCCGCCAGCCATTTGTTGATCTGCGTCAGAATCTTTTCCTTCATCTCTTCGGGCATATTGCCGATACGGGCGCGATGGCTACCGCCGGGCTGGATGTAGACCTGTTCGTTTTTCTTGCCTTTGAAGGCGGGGACGCGGGTGGCGCTCCACGGGTCTACCTCGCCGTAGATAAAGATCATCTTCGGATCGTTGTCGCGGAGGAAGTCGTAGACTTTGTGATAGAGTTCGGGGCGGTATTCCACCTTGCCGACCAGTTCACGCGGCAACATGATGCGGTTGAGGTAGCCTTTGCTGCTGTCGATCGTCAGGTAATCGCGGAACGGCTTCGTGTCGTAGCCGTAATAGCCTAATTCGCGGGCAGCCTGCACGAAGAAAGAGATGTTCGGCTGGTCTTCGGCAAAATAGTCGGGGCCGCTGATATCGACTAAGTGGTAAAACAGGGTCTTTGCATCGGACGTGAGCGGCGGGATCACGCTGGTCGGCGTACCCCATTGCCAGAGGGCGAAGGGATATTCCAGCACGCAATAATCAAGCACTTCGGGCATCGGAATGCGAAATTCCAGCTTCTTGTCCCGGCAGAATTTCTCGAGCATCGGGACGATTTCATCCTTGCGTTTCAGTATTTCCGTCTGGAAGGCTTCGATCTTCCGGCGGTCCTTCTTCGTGCCGACCTTGCGGAGGAACGGTTCGTGGCGCCCGTCTTCCACGCCGCGGTTCAGGGGGGCGACGTAAGGGACGGAGAAGTCTACGTCGTCCGGGAAATAGGCGCGGTACAGGCAAGTGGTCTGGCCGCCTTTACTGATGCCGGTGCTGACCCATTTGCCGTTATAGAGCTGCTTGAATGTCCGGTTGACATTGTGCAGGTCGTAAGCCGAGTTTTCAGCCGTCAGATACTCCCAGTTGCAGGGCTCCGGGGTCGATTCGAGGAAGTAGCGGTATTCCACGAACACCATATTGGCGTCGAGCAGCTTCGACAGTTCTTCCTGGTAACGCGGGTTCAGGGCATACGCCGCCCCGTAGCCTTCAGTCACCAATATCGTCGGACGGTCGAAACCGGCATGGGCGACGATCACACGCTGGGTGAACGTCCCGGCCGCCGGGTTACGATGGTCGACGGGCTGGGTGATGCGCACGAGATATTTCTCGGCATAATGGTCCGATTCCAGCTTCTCGATGCCGCTGATACCTTTCAGTTCTTCTAACTTCTTTTGTAACTCCTGGGCGTTGCCGGAGAAGGCGACTGCCAGCATAAACAGGAATGCAAGCAAACGCAGGGATAAGGTTGTCAATGTCCTTCTCATGGTATTAATCTTTTAAGTTATGTATGTTCCGTATCAATCCTTCGTATTTGGCTCTTTTGACTGCCGATTTGGCAAATATACGATTATATTCTTCACGGGAAAAGACCTTTAGATCCTCTTTTCGAAAAGAAAGTAAGGCCGGTGTCGGCCGGAAGGCCTCTACTTCGGTCGGGCAGGCAAAGCGGTTCCAGGGGCAGACCTCCTGGCAGGTGTCGCAACCGTAGAGGCGGTTTTCGAGGCGGGCGGCGAGGTGGGCGGGGATTTCGCCACGGTTTTCTATGGTGAGGTAGGATAAGCATTTGCGGGCGTTCAGCCGGCGGGGGCCTTCCAGCGCTCCTGTCGGGCAGGCGTCTAAGCAACGGGTGCAATTGCCGCAACGGTTCTTCTGCGGTGTGTCGTAATGGTCCGCTTCGAGGGTGGTGACGATTTCTCCTAAGAAGAAGAAAGAGCCTTTTCCGGGAATAATCAGGTTCGTGTTTTTCCCGATCCAGCCCAGTCCGGCTTTCCAGGCCCAATAGCGTTCGAGGATAGGGGCGGAGTCGGTGAAAAAGCGGGTGGCTGTTACGTCTTCCTGACCCGTTCCCGCGCTTGACGCGGGAGCGCAAAAGAACTGCCCGTTGCGATCCATACCTTTCCCGCCCGTTTCCTTGCGATCCCGCGCGGGGCGCGGGAACAGGGCGGTCCATAGCTCGCTCAACATCTCTTTGACGACGAAATGGTAATCCTTCCCGTAGGCGTAGTAGGCGATGTGGGGCGCTTCAGGCGGAAGTTTCTGCTCCGGGTAATAATTCAACGCCACGGATATGACCGTCTTGGCCCCTTCCACTAAACCGGCGGGATTGAGCCGGATTTCCCGGTGGTTCTCCATATACGCCATCCCTGCATGGTTTCCTTCCTTCAACCACCTGTCAAAAAATAAGGCTTCGCTGTCTGCGGTCGCCACTTGTGCGATCCCGCAGGCATCGAAGCCTGTTTCTTTTGCTTTCTCTTTTATATGTTTGGAGGAGAGGAGCATTTACTCAAAGACTTTAAACTCATACCCTTCCCCCAGCAACCATTCTATTGCCCGGGGCATCGCTTCGCGCATATTGCCCTCGGCTTTCAGCGAGTCGTGGAAGACGATAACGGAGCCGTTGCGGGTATAGTTCTTCACCACGTTGAAGACGCCGTTCGGTGTCATGTGCGGGCTGTAATCGCGCGTCACCACGTCCCACATGATGATCCGGTAATGCCTCCTGAGCCATACCACCTGCGGAAAACGCATGTGGCCGTGGGGCGGGCGGAAGAGGTCGCTTTTGATATAGTCGGCGGCCTTTTCCACATTAGCTAAATAGTTCTTGGTCCAGAAGCGGATGCCCTGGATATGGTTGAACGTATGGTTACCCACACGATGTCCCCGGTCCAGTACCATCCGGTAGATGTCCGGATGCTTGCGGACGTTGTCCCCGACACAGAAGAAGGTGGCTTTTACGCCATATTTGTCTAATATATCCAATACCCAAGGGGTAACCTCGGGGACCGGGCCATCGTCGAAGGTGAGATATACACACTTCTTCTTTGCCGGAATCCGCCAGATTACCCCTGGAAACAGGACCCTGTAAAACCAGGGCGGTTGTTCTATAAACATATCTATTCCCTACCCACCGATTCGTAAGCCATACGGTAGTTGTCAAACTCTTCCTGGTATTTCTTATTGAATTCGGGGTTGTAATGCTTGTTAATTAACAATATCTGATTCATGATCTGCATATCCTGCAACAATTCAGATTCTACAGATGCCAACTGCATCGGGTTCAAGCGGAAGTACCAGTTGATGTTACGCATCATGTTCTCGGCAATGCCTGCAAATACTTCTTCAGCCTTCTCTTTCTGACCCAGCACATAGTATAACTCACCGGTCGACAGAGCCGTGTAGTCGAGCGGAACGTTTTCCGGCGGCAGCACCTGCATACATTTATCCAGCACTTCCAATGCCTTGTCGTTCTTGCCTTCTCTTACCAATGCCTCTGCCAGCTTGTTGAACAGCATCATGCGGTAGCTTTTGCACATGCGCATTACATTCTCGTCGATGTAAACGCCCGGTTTATCGACGCCGCCCCATTTGAATTTGTTCATCACGTTGTCATACATCTTGTCGGTGTTGACCGCCTTGTTGGCATTTTTCGGAACGACCTGGTAAGCGAGACCGGTCTGTTCGAAGTAGCCGTCTAAGTTGACGAACTGATCCGGGCTAACCGTGATCGCGTAGTACATCGGACGTTCGAAGTTGTTGGTCTGCAACATGTCGAGGATCGTCAGTTCCTGTTTACCCAGCGCATTCTTTCCGGCGAGGTTGATCATCATCTGGTCTACCATACCGTCTGTCTTGCCGCCTAAGATCTTGGCTCCGGCGACAGAGTCGACCTTGTAGTACAGTTTGTCGGCCGGAATATAATCCAGTTCCTGGTTGATACCCGGAATCTTCTTGAACTTCGGATCGTCGCTGCGTACAAAGTTCAGCGCTGTGTTCAAGTCGATCGAATCTTTTGTCAGCGGGAATACATAGGCCGCATCGCGGGTTCCTTGTATATACTGGTCGCGTGTCCAGGTGATAGGCAGCGGAGCGGACTCGTAAGCCTGTTTCTTCATCTGGTCGATGTACCAGTCGGTCTGCAGGTAGCTGGTGTTACATACGCGGACATCGGTGCGGACGCCTTCTACCTCCTGGGCATACCACAAAGGGAATGTGTCGTTATCGCCGTTGGTGAAGATGATCGCATTCGGCTCGCAGGATTCCAGATAGTTGGAACCGAAATCGCGGCAGACATAGCGTCCCGAGCGGTCGTGGTCGTCCCAGTTCTGTCCGGCCATCTGGATAGGTATGAGCAGGCAGAGCACGGTGGCCACCGATCCGGCGATAACCGGGTTCAATTTGCCGTATCGCTCCAATCCTTTTGCCAGTGCCGCGACACCGAACCCGATCCAGATACAAAACGCATAGAACGATCCGGCATACGCATAGTCTCGTTCACGCGGCTGGTACGGCGTCTGGTTCAGGTACAACACGATCGCCAGACCGGTCATGAAGAACAGGAAGAAGGTCACCCAGAAACTCTGGATCCCTTTCTGTCCGGAATAAGCCTGGAACAGCAGACCTAAGATCCCTAACAACAACGGCAGCATATAATAGACATTGTGCCCTTTATTGTTCACGATATCGAACGGCATATCTTCCTGCGGGCCCACCAACACTTCGTCAATAAACGGAATACCGGTAATCCAGTTGCCGTTTATCACCTCGCCATTTCCCTGGATGTCGTTCTGACGGCCGGAGAAGTTCCACATGAAATAGCGCCAGTACATAAAGTTCAACTGGTAGGAGAAGAAGAACTTCAGGTTTTCCGCGAATGTCGGTTTCATTACGCTCTTCATCTCTCCGCAATAGTTATATTTCACCGGTTGCCCTTTTACCTGCGCCCATTCCTTATAGGCCTGTACATGGCGCGGGTCGGAGCTATACATACGCGGGAACAACATGTTCAGTTCGTCGACATATTTATATTCCTGGTCGGTGCGGGACACATAATAACGGTCTTTCTCATTCTTGTCTTTCTTGATCACACGGCTCCAGGTCGGTTCGCCTTCTGTCGTAACAGGTACGCAACTTCCTCCCTGGTTTTCGCGCTGTACTTCCGATACGTAGGTCTGCCCGTAAAGGAGCGGAGTCTTGCCATATTGTTCACGTGCCAGATACGTACGCAACGTGAAGATGTCGCTCGGTGCATTCTGGTTCATCGGCGTGTCGGCCGTTGCACGGATCAGCGTCAGTGCATACGAAGAATAGCCCACAACGACTACCATCAGGCAGACTAAGACCGTATTCAGTGTCTTGATATTCACCTTTTGGCTCTTGAACAGGTACAGGCTCAAAGCTGCAGTCAGAATGACCGCCAACACGTAACCGCTGCCGATAAACGGAATACCGATCAATACGATCGACAGGATGAATGCAATTTTCATACGTGTCGGATGGATCTCGTCGCGCATGGTTTCCCAAATAGACCAGATCAATACGCCAGCCACAATGATCACATAAGCAAATACTCCGGAATTGTAAGGCATACCTAATATGTTGACAAACAACAGTTCGAAATAACCGCAAACCTCGACCAATCCCTGTACGACACCATACATCATCAACGCAATAATAGCGAAAGAAACGAGCAGGGCAACCAACGTACCCTTCATTGTAGGATTCGGGAATTTCTTATAGTAATATACCAGCACGATAGCCGGAATACACAGCAAGTTCAGTAAGTGGACACCGATACTCAACCCCATCAGGTAAGCGATCAGCACGATCCAGCGGTCTGCATGCGGCTTGTCGGCAACAGCTTCCCACTTCAGGATCAGCCAGAAAACGACGGCCGTAAAGAGCGATGAATAGGCATAAACTTCCCCTTCCACGGCACTGAACCAGAATGTATCACTGAATGTATAAGCCAACGCTCCCACCAGGCCGCTACCCATAATGGAAATCATCTGGCCTAAAGAGGCCTCTTCTCCGTCTTTCACCATAATCTTGCGGGCAAGATGGGTGATACTCCAGAAAAGGAACAGGATCGTCAGTCCGCTAAACAGGGCAGACATCGTATTCACCATCTTTGCCACTGTGGCAGGGTCGGATGCAAGTTGTGTAAACAGGTTGGCCGTCAACATAAAGAACGGTGCTCCGGGCGGATGCCCTACTTCCAGCTTGTAAGCCGAAGAAATGAACTCACCGCAGTCCCAGAAGCTGGCAGTGGGTTCCATAGTCATCAAATAAACGGTCGAAGCGATCGCAAAAACAATCCAGCCCAACGCGTTGTTGATCAGTTTATACTTTCCCATACTTTGTATAAAGTGTAATAATTAATTGTCTAAATCTATTATCCTCTTGACGGACAATCGGCCGCAAAGGTAAGCATTTACGTTTAATACCAACGTCCTGATACGCTATAAATTGTGTGGAAGAGATTAGAAATATATTAAAAGAACCGGCTGAATGACAGTCTAAAATCTGAAGATTTGCTGACATTCGGATGGCGACAAACTGACATCTGTGGTTACACGGGCATGCGTTCCAAATTTCATGGGCATGCAATTACTGCTGCATGAGCATCTATTTGCAGACTCATGCTGTGGCTTTTCCGGACGATCCGGAGACAAACAGGTAAGCGTTACTGGTGAGAGTCGGGGAAAAGCCCTTTCCCGCTTCAAAAAGACGAAACGGAAAGAAAGGCTTTTCCTGCCGACGTGGGAAAAGGATGGGGTATTGTTTGTCGTACGTCGTTTGGAAGTTCGGGTTGCTTCAAAACAAATACCCTATCCCTATCGTAATATTATGCTCTCTTCCCATAACACTATGCCGATACAAATTGACCTCATATCCTAAATTGCAAACGATGTTATGAGCCTGAATAGCGACTTGCGATGCGATCCCCATATCGAACCGGTCATAAGCATATAAGTCAAAAGTGCTCCAACTCTCTTGATGGATTGAGCTTGTATTGTTGGGAACTGAATAAACCGTTTCCGAGAATTTGTTTTTTCCGCCTACACCAATTGCAAAATAAGGTCCGGCAGCTATTGAAACTGCATAATTTTCGTTTAGTTTCCATTTGTATTGGGCTAAGAGCGGAATTTGTAAATAATCTCTTTTCGTGTCGAAGTCTTTGATACTGAATTGATTTATTCCTCCGTTATAATCAATTCCGTTTACACCGGGTGTGAATGGATACTCTTGGTAGGTTCCATCAGGTTTTTGTAAACGTAATGCTCCGGTTGTATAAGCTTCTTTCTTTTGGTAAAAATATAAACCGGAAGCAACAGCCCATCCTTGTTCGCCTTGGAAGTTATAGTTCAACCGCATTCCGATGCGAGGTGAGACTGTCGCGTTTAAATTCTTCTTTTTCAATATTGAAACACCGGCTTCGGGCATCACCTGTAATTGGGCATTGGCCTTTATACCTGTACTTACGGCGAGGATAAGGATTAATACGAGGCTTTGCTGAATAAACGATTCTTTTTTTCTCATATTATAAACTATTTATTTGTTGTATTCATCGATACGACAGGAAAAATTGAAAAACCCCCATCCTGCCGCTTGGTTATTTTGCTTATTTGATAGAAAACGGGATGTACACCGATAGCATCAAATCAGACAAATGCCCCCGACGCCCGAGTGCCGGACCGTCGTTGAAGTGTTTCAGTGTGTTCAGGAAACCATATTGATAGGATAATCCCAATTCGCAATGTTTGCTCAACCGGTAGCCGACTTTAGCCATTACGGAGAGGTCGAATACAGCTTGAGGCTGTACATATAATGTCGGAGCTACGCCTAAGCCGAAATGGAATTTGTCGGTAAGGCGATAGTTCCAACTGGCGGTGACGGAAATCGGCATGATGAAATCGGTAAAACTTTTGCCGTCTTTTCCTCCTCCATAATTTCCATCCCCGTCTCCTTCAAAGAAAGGGGAATATTGGTACGTACTCATACTTTGGAATCCGACTGTTGCATCCAAGTCAAAAAAAGATTTGCGTTCAGGCAGGAAACGGACGCGGTATCCGATCATACCATTGCCTTTCAAATCATGGTTATAACCAAGATCAGATGTGTTCCAATCTGATTTGTGGCTGTCCTGCATCGGAAAGCCGATACCGCCACCAATCAACAGACCGTGTTCGGTCTGAGCGAAAGCGGTGGTTGAAATGAGTAAAAATAATAATAATAATTTTTTCATGGCTATTCGTTTATTTTGAATTCAACTTTCTTTTTTGCAAAGCAAGGAAGCGAAATTGCCAGAACCAATATCAGACTCCCCAATTTTCTAATTGCGTTCATTCCATTTTTGTTTTAAAAATCTTTGGCAAAAGTAGTAGTGGACTTTGAGAGCGCCAAAAATGGTCAAAAAGTATATGGACAAGCCTGGATTTATATGGACAAATAGCCTTAAAGCTTTATGTTTCAATAGAAATGCAATATAAAATGTAAGAGTTAAATTACGATATTTTCCAATGTCTTTTGAATGATAAATTCGCAAATTCCTGTTTTTGTATTGGCTAGTTTCAACGCTTGGCGAGTTCTAAGCCTGCGTTTATTGGCAGAATCCGGATTGATCCCTAAAAGCATAGCTTCTGATTTTATGCTGATATTCAAGAAACTAAGGTAGCAGGTTTCTATCTCGGCTTTTTTCAAAGTTTCTATATCTTGTACGGCTGCTTGCCAGTTCGGACAAGCGGAGTCAATCAGCTCTTTTAAGTTCTCCCAATCTTGTTCTGAAAGCGTTTGTCCATATTTTTTCTTGTTGTTCGTACGCTCTATCAGCTCTTGGAAAAGTAAGGAATGCTGTAGTTTCTCACATTTCAGAATAAGGATTTCCTTTTTGGCTTGAACCATTTTTTCGCGAATTTGCATATCCTCTTCTTTACTTGTACTGATGTCGATTATCCCTTTTTGCTTGATTTCATTTTCCAATTTAGCTAACAGTTGCTCTTTTTCGTCTAATAGTTGCTGCTGTTTATTGATTTTGTCCAGTCTTTGCTGGTTCTTATACAGATAGAACAAAACGCTGGTTAAGCTGACGAAAAGGATAAGCCCGCTTAATAAGTAGATGATAGAATATAGTTTTTGGTTTTGTCTGATAACGACCAATGAATCATGTCGCTTTTCTGCATCGATGATATCGACTTGCATTTTTACATCATACAGAGAATCTTTTGCTTCGCAATATTGTTCCAAATATTGTAATGCTTCTAATGGGTTATTATCTTCTTCTTCGATCATATAATTGGTATATAAACGATCCGAATAAAAATATGGATTTCGACTTGTCGAACCTGTTTTTTCTAAGTAAAAGCGTGCTGAATCCAATAGGCCGTTATTTAAAAACATATGACTTAATGCCATATAGGTAGAAGCTTTATTTATCGTGTCATAAGCCAAACTTCTGAAGAAATAGGACTTCGCCTTGTCTATTTGATCCAAGTGCTTATAAATATTCCCTAATCCGTTTGCAATCGAAGCTATTCCGACTGAATCATTCATTTCTGTAACGATCGAATCGGCGTTCAGCATTAGGTCAAGTGCGAGGGAAACAGAATCCTCGAATACCCAGGTTATGCTGATATCCCGCAAGGCAAACGCATAACTCCGCGTATTATTTGCTTTTTTGAAAAAGGCGGCAGCCTCTTCATACTTTCGCCGTTCTTCGGAACGTTGCCCGGTGTAAGTGTACAAGTCTGCCATATAACTGCAGATATATCCGGCTACATTATATAAATGTTTCTCCTTTGCCAAATCCAACGCTTCCGAATAAGCATTTGTTGCCGGGATGAAAAGTTTGTCTTCCATATACGAGCGTCCCAAGTACAGGCCGATCCAAGCCTCTTGCTCTGCTGTTCCGTGACTTTTGTATCAGTCTAAAGCGCGGTTGAGCTGTTCGGTGTAGAGCATGTCTTTAAATAGCTTATCTGCCGCCCGGCTATAGAGCATACACCAACGGGCGAACTGCCGTTCGTTCAGTTTGTCCGGCAGTGCTATTCCTTCCAATATCGCGTATGCACTGTCCGGATGAACCGGCAGTAACGTTTCCGCCCGATCCATCTGTTCCGAAGCGACCTGATTTTCCCTGCAAGAGAAAAAGGCGATGGATAAAAGAACAAATACAACTATGTTTTTCATACGAACGGAGATTGTTACCTTACAAAGATAAGCAAAATAATGGGATTTGTAAAAAGAAACGACAATATCCCCCGGGAAGTCGGAAATACAACATAAGAAATTGAACAGTAGCAATTTATTGAAAATGCTTGTTTGTTAAAAAATATTACCCTTGCGGGTAATTTGATTTAGATAGGGTAGAAAATCGAATTAGACGCGGTAGTAGTTTCGATTTGAACCAATAGCTTTTTTAGAAATATGACAATAAGGGGCAAGTGCGTATGGATGAAAATGAAAGAAAATTCCGGGTGATCTTTTGCCGGATCAGTAAAAGCCTTCTATCTTTGTAAGATTGAAGGAAAAGATATGTCTGAAGGCCGCCAGCTAATAGTAACGATTAATAATCATCCCGTTTTCGGTCCGCTGCTGATCCCGTATTTGGCGAAAGAAGTTTCGCCGGGTGTGCTCGAGGCGGAGGAGAAAGCTACATTTGTAGAAGAAAACCGGGTGTCTACGGCCGAGAAAAAGATTATTTCCCTGGCCCAGAGTTATTCCGAAAAGAATTTGATGAAAGTGTATTCGAAGGAACGGACCGTTAACGCGTTCCTGTCGAAGCTGTCCGATCCTGCCCGGAGAGAGCCGGTGCGGAACTATATCGACCGGAAGCAACGAGAGATTGTCGAGCTGATCCAGGCTTCATCCATCCCTTTGTATATCAGGGAAACAGCTACTAAGTTCCTATATGAACATCACCGGATTTTTATTCCCGTCACTTTGGCCGAGGCCTCGTTCAGGTTTGAACTGACGGAACAAGTCTTTCGCTATGCAGTGAACTGTGAATTGGAAGGACGTTTGGTCCCACTGCAAAGGAAGAAACCGGTGCTTGTTTTGTGTGCACGGCCCGCCACATTGGTGTTGGGACGCGATTTGCTTGTATTCAAGCGGATCGAGATGCCGAGGCTGAACCCTTTTCTGGAAAAGACATTTGTAGAAGTACCCGCCTCCCAGGCGCGCCGCTATCTGGAAAAGATCGTCTTGCCGATGATGGTCCGTTATCCGGCCAGCGCTTCTGGCTTTGATATGATAGTGGAATACCGGCCGTGCGTGGCGGAACTGTCCGTTACGCCCTCCGTGTTGGACCGTCCGGTTTTGCAGTTGCGTTTTTATTATGGCGATGCCTGTTTTTCCCCCGGGCAGGCAATGCAGCGTTGCTACCCGCGTTTGGAGGAAGAGGAGGGAAAACCGGTGGTCCGCTATTTCAAACGGAATCAGCGGAAGGAGCAGGAATGTCTGGATTTCTTGCACGGCTATGGCTTTACGCAAGTGGGAGATATGCAATTTTCGCTTGCCGGCTGTGTATCGGAATATGCACTGGTCGAATGGCTTCTTAAGCATAAAGAAGAGTTGGAAGTTCATTTTACTTTGAATGTCGATGGCGGTTCCGGTACGACTTATTTTGTGGGAGATATTCTTTTGGAACAAGATATAGCGGATACGCCGGACTGGTTTGAAATCCGCATAACCGTCCGTATCGGGGAGTATGTATTCCCGTTTATCCTTTTCCGGAAGCATATCCTGGAAGGCGATCGTTTGTTCAAATTGCCTGACGGGAAAGTGGCTTTGCTGCCGGAAGAATGGTTTGAAAAATATAGCGACCTTTTTAGCTTTAGCAGCGAACTGGAAGGAAAGTTGCGTGTGCGTAAGATGTATGTGGGGTTGGTCGACGGGTTGAAAGACAACAATGTTCCGGCCGCTTCGAAAGAGTATGTGGAAAAAGAAGAGATTCCTGTTCCTCCCCGGATACATGCAACCCTCCGCCCTTATCAACAGGAAGGCTTTACATGGATGGCGCATTTGGCCGCCAACGGTTTCGGGGGTTGCCTGGCGGACGATATGGGATTGGGAAAGACTTTGCAGACCATTACATTATTACAATATTTATATGATCCTTCTGCCCCCGAAACAGTGCGGCCACAGAAGCCGGTGCCTTTGTCGTCTTATACGGCCGATAAGTTCGGACAATTTTCTCTTTTTGGCGGAGAAGAAGAGGGAGCGGATTCCGATTTTGTCGTCTTATCTTCCGAAACGGCTTCTCCTGTGCAGGCAACGGTACAGCAGGAAAAGGTGCAAGCCTCTCTTATTGTCGTCCCCGCCTCTCTGCTCCCTAATTGGAAAAGGGAGATACAACGGTTCAGTACTTTGCGGGTATATGAATATGCAGGGGATCAGCGAAGCCGTGAACCGTGGAAGAAATTTGACCGCTATCCGGTTGTATTGACGACCTACGGGCTACTGCGCCGGGACATTGAATTACTGGAAAACTATACCTTCAAATATGTGATCCTGGATGAAAGCCAGAACATCAAAAATCCCGACTCAGTCTCTTATCATGCCGCCATGCGTCTTAAGAGCGACAACCGGTTGGTATTGACCGGAACTCCGATCGAGAATTCGCTGAAAGACTTGTGGGCACAGTTCAACTTCATTAATCCCGGCTTACTGGGATCACTGGCGGATTTCAGGAACCGTTTCATCAATCCGGTTGTAAAGGAAGGCAACGAGCGTGCCCGTCAGCGGTTGCAGCACTTGATCCGTCCGTTTTTCCTTCGCCGCACCAAAGAGCAGGTCGCACCCGAATTACCTCCGCTAATGGAAGAGGTGGTCTATTGCGGAATGTCGGAAGACCAGCAGGATGTTTATACGAAGGAGAAAAACACGTTGCGTAATTCTTTACTTGAAGAATGGCATAAAAACAAAATCATCGCGCTGAACGGCATCACCCGTCTCCGCCAGCTTGCCAATCATCCCGGTATGATTTTCCCGGAATATACGGGAAGCTCCGGGAAGATGGAACAGGTGCTGGAAGCGTATGAAACTCTGCTTAGCGAGGGACATAAGGTCTTGATATTTTCGTCATTTGTCACCCATCTGAAACTGCTTGCCGCCGAGTTTGAGGCGCGCGGCTGGGAATATGCGTTGCTGACCGGAAGTACGACGGACCGTGAAGGCGAGATTGCCCGTTTCTCCCGGAATAAAGAGGTCTCGGCCTTTTTTATCTCCCTGAAAGCCGGAGGCGTAGGACTTAACCTGACTGAAGCCGATTATGTCTTTATCCTCGACCCGTGGTGGAATCCGGCGGCCGAAATGCAAGCGGAGAGCCGCGCGCATCGTATCGGACAACAAAAACAGGTATTTGTTTTCCGCTTCATCACCTCCGGCACGATCGAAGAGAAAATCCGCCAGTTGCAGGAACGGAAAAGCGATTTGTCAGACCGCTTTATCACAGAAAACGACCCGCTGCAACAATTGACTGACGAGGAGTGGAGAGAACTTATTTGAGAAAAGCGATAAAGATAGTATTTTGCTTGCCTGATTATGATATCATGTAAATATCGTTATCTTTGTGTTGAGGAACGAGAAAACTATTTTATCAGTTTGTGTAAAAAGATATGAAAAAGCTACTTCTGTTGTTGTGTTTTGTATTCATACACCAGATGGCCTATCCGGTTTATTTTAAACATCTTGGTATGAGTGACGGTTTGTCGCAGGTCTCCGTTATGTCCATTTATCAAGACCGGTTGGGACGCATGTGGTTCGGTACGCGCGAAGGCGTCAGCATCTATGACGGGGAACGGATGCGGGTGTATAAAGGCTGGGAGAACCTGGACCCGGAAAGTTCTATAAATGTTTTACTCGGACATGAATGCGACCATCTCACCGGAAACAGGCAAGGGGATATTTTCTTCAGAACCTGCGATTCTTTGGTGAGATATGATATCCGGAAAGAGAAGTTTTGTGTCGTCGGCGGCTGTAAGGCGAAAACGGTTACTTCGGCAAATGGTGATATATGGACAGGGTATGACGATATGGTCTGCCGGTATGATGAAAAAGGAGATAGTCTGCAACTTTATGCGAAGACAAACACCCCCGGCATTTCTTGCCTGCTGATTTCGGAGAAGAAGATTTGGATCGGAACTTACGAAGGTTTGTATGTGATTGAGGAGGATAAAAAAATTCGTTGTCTGATTGAAGGACCGGAATTTTACCGTTTATTTGAAAGTTCTACGGGCGAGATATGGGCCGGTTGTCGTACCGGTGGCTTATACAGGATCATGCAGGATGGGAGGATCACTTGGTATTCGGAGACCAAACCCGCACCTTTCCATATAGAAAACAGCCAAATCCGGAGCTTTGCCGAAGACCGGTTTGGAAATATCTGGTTCGGCACTTTTATGGGACTGCACAAATATAATCCCTATACGGATCAGTTTACAGTATATCAGCAGGATCATTTGCCGGGTAGCCTGTCACATTCTTCTGTTTTCTCCGTTTATATAGATGCACAGGAAACCATATGGGTCGGTACCTATTATGGAGGTGTGAACTATTTTAATGCGGAAAGGGAAATATTCGCCCATTATACGGATAACCCTTTGAGAAAGGAATGTCTGAATTATTCGTTCGTCGGGAATCTGGCGGAAGATAAAGAGGGTAACATCTGGATTTGTACCGAAGGGGGTGGATTGAACTTTATGGATCGCAAGACACGCACCTTTAAATACTTCACTGCCGGTCATCCTAATTCGGTATTGCAGAATAACCTAAAATGCATTGCGTACGACGAGAAGCGGAACCGTTTGTATATCGGCACGCATCACGGAGGGCTTACCCGCTACGATATAAAGACCGGTATTTTTCATAACTACCTGGATGATTACAGGGAAGGAGACATAAAGCCGGATGGTATCATCTTCCATACGATGATTCATAACGATAAGCTGTATGTAAGCGCGATGAACGGGACTTTTGTTATGGATCTCGATACGGACCGGTTCCAATGGCTATGCAGAAATGCCCAGAGCTTTACGATCGATAGGGAAGAAAATTTATGGATTTTGATCGGGACTTCTCTATACAAGATAGAACTCTCCCATCCGGACAATCAGAAACAGTATGCTTTACCCCGCTATGGAATCCAGTTCGAACCTAAACGGATCATGACTACCCGCGACGGGGATATCTATTTCGTGGTTTTGGGAGGCGGCCTGTATCGGTATGACAAACAGACCGATTCTTTCATCCATTATTCGCAGGAAAGCGGACATCTATTGAGCAATTATTGTTACAATGTCGCAGAGACCAATTCGGAAGAGCTGCTGGTGACCAGTGATAAAGGAGTTACCTTCCTGAATCCTTTCAGCGGAAATACCCGGTTTGCGACGCTGGGGGCGAACTTGCCGATCACATCCATTGCGGATGGCTGCGGGATTCTGGTGTGCCGGAATAATGAACTTTTTGTCGGAGGGAATGACGGACTGACCTCTTTTTACCGGGAAGACCTCGATAAGACGGAAAAGAATTACTCCTTATATTTTTCAGAGTTGTATATTCATAATAAAAGAATCTATCCGGGAGCCGTTTCGGGGAATATACTGAAAGAAGCCTTTCCTTTCAGCAAATCCATTCATTTGAACTACAAGCAAAACAATCTGATTATAAACTTTGCCACAACCAATTATATCGATATCCAAAAGAATAATGAATATCAATACCGGTTAGTCGGTTTTGACGATGATTGGGTTTCCACTTCTTCTTCCAGTATCTATTATACGAACCTGGATCCCGGCAAATATACATTGCTGGTTCGTGAAAAGAATCTGTCCCGGCACTTGATGAACCATCGTGAAATATATCTGGATATCCAGATTGCCCAACCCTGGTATAAAACGGGTTGGGCGTGGGCGCTGTATATCCTGACTACTATTACAATCACTTATTTGACTGTAAGGATTTTGAATGCCAGGCGTAAATTGGCGTTGTCCCTCGAAAAGGAACGGGAAGAGAAAAGGCGAAACGAAGAACTGAACCAGGCGAAACTACGTTTCTTTACCAACATCAGCCATGAGTTCCGGACGCCTCTGACGCTTATTATCAGTCAGATAGAAATGCTTTTTCAGAGTTCTTCCCTTCCTCCGACCCTGTATAACCGGATTATTAAGATCAGTAAGAATGCAAACCGGATGCGGAACATGATTTCCGAACTATTGGAGTTCCGGAAGTTAGAACAAAACTATGTCTCGTTGCATGTTTGCGAACAGAACCTGATTCCCTTTCTGAAAGATATTTATCTTTCGTATTGTGAGTTGGCGACTCAACAATCCATTACATTTAATTTTCAGAATGCAGAGGAGAACATCTCGTTATGGTTTGATTCCAATCAGTTGCAGAAAGTGTTTTACAATCTTTTGTCAAACGCATTTAAATACACGAAGCCGGGAGGTACGGTTGAATTGTATGTATCTTCAGATGAAAATGAAGTCCGTATAAAAGTAATCGATACGGGCATCGGGCTTTCGGCAGATGACGTATCGCATATCTTCGACCGCTTTTATCAGGCCGAAAACGGGAAACAGGTAGCGGGAGCCAATCCCGGTACAGGGCTCGGACTGGCTTTAAGCAAGAATATCATTCATCTTTATCATGGGGATATTGCGGTGCAGAGCCAGGTCGGCTATGGAACGATATTTACAGTTACGTTATTAAGGGGAAAGGTTCATTTTGAAGATGATAAGAATGCGATTCTTCTGGAAAGCCCGGACGAACCGATGATTAAGGGAGAATCCTTGCCGGATTCCATTTCCCCCGAAGAATACGAAGAAATGGATAAGGCCTTTCCCGGTTTAAAGGCTGGTTCTTATAAAGTTCTGATTGTCGAGGACAATGAAGAGTTGTTACAGATATTAAATACACTTTTTGCCCCTTTCTATCAGGTTATATTAGCCGGGAATGGGGAAGAAGGATTGCGGAAGGCGAATGAGGAAAAGCCGGATCTGGTTGTCAGCGACGTTATGATGCCCTTGATGAGTGGTATGGAGATGTGTATGAAAATCAAGAATAATATCGATTTATGTCATATTCCGGTCGTTTTGCTGACGGCTCTCGATTCTGTCGAATATAATATAGAAGGACTCCAACAGGGGGCGGATGATTATATCAGTAAGCCTTTCCATGCAAAAGTATTGTTGATGCGCTGTAATAATTTGATCCGGAACCGTTTGTTGTTGAAGTCCCGGTTGACTAAACAGGTTGACTTTGATGTGCAGTTACTGGCTACAACTTCATTGGACCAGCAGCTTTTGAACCGGATGGTGGAGATCGTCGATCAGCGGATGGGAGAACCGGACTTTGATGTCAATGCTCTTGCCCGCGAGTTGAATATGGGGCGTAGTTCGTTCTTTACAAAAGTCAAAAACCTGACCGGAATGACTCCCAGTGAATTTATACAAAACCAACGCATCAACCGTGCGGCCACCCTGTTGCAGGAACGACCGGATTTACTGGTGAATGAAATATCGGACCGGTTAGGGTTTGCCTCGACTGTATATTTCAGCCGATGCTTTAAAGCGAAGTTCGGAGTATCACCCGCTCAATTCAGGAAAAAAGAGCAGTAAAAACCGCATAGAACCGCTAATCGTTTATATTCAAATAGTTAAAACTTCTATTTGGACTGTGTGTATATAAGAAACGGACGCTCTGTATAGGTCCGTTTTTTTATGCCCGGCTACATTTGCCTCCAGAGTTTATCAAAATTTATTAATCTAAATCTACCTATTCATGATGAATGATTTAAACATTCCTTTCTTTAGGAAAACGATGTTTGCAGGAATGGCCACACTATTCTTGTCGACAGGAGTTACCCAAGCCAATCCGGTCAGTGCCGGTGAGGAAGTGACGGAAAAGCACGCTGTAGTATCATCCCAGCAAACGAAAGTAACGATTATGGGAACGGTGAAAGATGCGCTCGGTCCGGTAGTCGGTGCCAACGTGGTGGAAAAAGGGACCACGAACGGAACAGTTACGGATATGGAAGGACGTTTTTCTTTGCAGGTATCTTCGAATGCCGTGCTGGTCGTTTCCTATATCGGTTATATTGACCAGGCGATTCCGGTGAACGGAAAAACCTCTTTCACGGTTCTGCTGAAAGAAGATTCACAGGCTTTGGATGAAGTGGTGGTTGTGGGATATGGTACGCAAAAGAAGGTGAATATGACCGGTGCGGTCGCTTCTGTCGATATGAGCAAGATGGTCGACAGCCGTCCGATCACTTCCCTATCCGCCGGACTTGCCGGTATGGCCCCCGGCGTTTCTGTCACAGCCGGTAATGGCGGACGTCCCGGTAACGACGGGGCAACGATCCGTGTGCGCGGGCAGGGAACGTTAAACAATTCGGACCCTCTGGTTGTCATCGATGGAGTACCTGGGAGCATGAACGATATTAACCCACAGGATGTGGAAAATATTTCCGTGCTGAAAGATGCCGCTTCTTCTGCTATTTATGGTTCGCGTGCTGCCAATGGGGTTATCTTGATTACGACGCGTAAAGGTAAATCCGGAGAAGCGAAAATATCTTACAATGGCTATGTGACTATGCAGAAAGTAGCTCATAAGATGGATCTGGTTACGAACTATGCCGATTATATGGAATTGTATAACGAAGGAGAGATGAATAGTAACATGCCAGCCATATTCAGCCAGGAAAAGATTGACGAATGGCGTACCGCTGGTGACAGCGATCCGATCAAATATCCGAATTCCGATTGGCAGGATGCTGCTTTTAAAACCGGATGGATGCAAAACCATACGGTCAATATTACCGGAGGATCGGATAAAATACATTATTTCGTATCGGGTAATTTCCTTGATAATCCGGGTATTATGGAAAATTCAGGGTATCGCCGCTACAGTGCTCGTGTCAATTTGGATGCAGAAGTGAAAGAGTGGTTCACCATCGGAGTAAACGCTTACGGTTATAACGGGAAAGAAGATCTCGGTCTTCGGGAGACGGAAGAACAAAATAATCTTTTCTACACACATATGCAGGCTACAACCCCGGGCATGTGCTTCCAAGCACCGGATGGCCGCTATGGTGGGGTGAACAATCCCGAAGACGACCCTCAATGCGGAACGAACAATATCCTGAAGAAGTTGAACAGTGTGAAGGGTAATCGTACGACCAATAAAATGGTAACTCGTTTTTATGCCCAGTTGAGGCCATTCAAAGGTTTGACAGTCGAAGGTTCTTATACATACGATTTCCAGAATCGGTTCCGTTATCAACAGCCGGTTTTCCACGATCTTTGGAACTTGTATAACAATACGATCCAGACAGCAGGAACAGGAAAAACGAAAGTCATCAATCACGATGAGAAATGGGTACGAAACCACATGGATGGTCTTGTACGATATGAAACAGATGTGGATCGTTTAAATATCCAGGCAACAATTGGTGGTAGCCAGGAAGCATTTCGGTATAGTTGGTTCCAGGCAAGCAAAGAAGACCTGATTGCCCCGGAAATGACCGAATTGAACGCGGCAACCGCAAATGCAACGGCAACAGGAACTTATTCAAACTGGTCTATGCACTCGTTTTTTGGAAGAATCAATCTGAATTGGGATGAAAAGTATCTGTTTGAAGCCAATCTCCGTATGGATAAATCCTCCCGTTTTGCAGCCGGAAAGAACAGAAGAGGCTTTTTCCCGTCCTTCTCTGCCGGATGGCGTATGAATCAGGAAGAGTTTATGAAAGACATCAGTTGGATCGACCAGTTGAAAATACGTGCATCTTATGGTTCGTTAGGAAACAATGAAGTGGGAAACTATGATTACCAAATGTTTTATCAAGCATCCAATTATACATTGGGCAATGTGGTGCAAATCGGTATGGCACAACGTGCCTTGTCGAATGCCGGCCTGACTTGGGAAACGACCTATTTGACAAACTTCGGTGTCGACTTCGGTCTGTTCTCCAAACTAAACGGTAGCATCGATGCTTTTATTAAAAACACAGAAGGTATCTTGATCGACCTGCCTGCTCCACTGGTACATGGTAATGCTACAGTTCCTAAGTCCAACGCAGCGGAGGTTCGTAACCGGGGTGTCGAATTGAACCTGAATTGGAACGACCGTATTGGAGAGGTTAATTATTTTGTGGGAGGTAACGTGTCATATGTAACAAACGAAGTCACCAAGTTTAAAGGCAAGGAACCTGCCCTTAACGGAACTAACATGATTGTGGAAGGTGAGCCGATTAATATCCAGTATGTACTTGCAGTTGATCGTATCGTGCAAACCGAGAAAGATCTGGCTATCGTAGAAGCAATGGAACAGAAGAATCCGGACGCTTTTGCCAAATATAAAAAGCCGGAATTGGGAGACTTTTTGTATAAAGATACGAATGGTGACGGCTGCATCACGGACGATGATAAGATTAAAGTCGGCAACGGTACGAACCCGACAGTAACTTTCGGTTTCAATTTCGGAGCAAGCTGGAAAGGCTTTGATTTTGCCTGTATCCTGCAAGGAGCGACTGGTCTTAAGAGCTATTGGAACGGTCAGGATGGAGCCAGTTTCTGGCCGTTGGTTCGTCGGGGTAACCAAATCAACAAAACGATTGCTGACGGCCGTTGGTATCCCGGACGGACAGATGCAACTTATCCGCGCCTGCTCGACTATAGTGATGGACGCAATGCTGTTGCCAGCGATTTTTGGGTACAAGACAAATCCTATCTGAGAGTGAAGAACGTACAGTTGGGATATACCGTACCGAAGTATCTTTCCCAGAAATTGATGATAGAGAACCTCCGCCTCTATGTCAGTATAGATAATGCATTGACATTTACAGGATATGAAGGGCTGGATCCGGAAGTGTCAGGATCGAAATATCCGACTATGCGATTAACAACATTTGGTTTAAATCTTTCTTTTTAAATACTTGAAGACATGAAAAAAATACTAATATATTTATCTCTTTTCTTATTCACGTCCGTAACATTTACCGGATGTTATGATTTGGATACCTATCCTGGCGATAAAGTGAATCAGAGTCTTTTCTATAAGACAGAAGAACATGCGAAGCAAGGATTGATGGGTATTTATGGTATGTTGCGCTTGAACGAAGCTTTCGGTTATCAATTCTGCTTTGACCATTTGGGCGATATCGCTTATGGATATAACTACTACATGATGTTTTTAGGGACATATACGGAGCGTGACGGCACGATTCAGAATACCTGGCAGACTTTTTATGATGGCATCCAGCGTTCCAACAGCTTTATCAGTGCAGTTTCTGAAATGGGAGTGTTGACGGATGAACAGAAGAACCAATATATAGCGGAAGCCAAATTCCTGCGTGGCTTGTTCTATTTTACTCTGATGGATCTGTACGGGGGTGTCCCTTATTATGATGAGACGACAAACGTGAATAAAGATTACCTGAATATGAAGAAACCCAGAAGTTCGGAAGAAGAAATTCGGAGCTATATCCTCAATGATTTGAATGAAGCGATTAAATACCTTCCGGTTCAGCATGCCGCTGCTGAATATGGCCGTGCAACGAAAGGAGCCGCTTATGCCCTGCGTGGAAAGGTTTATTTGTATAATCAGGAATGGCAAAATGCGATTGCCGATTTTGAAGAGATTGTAAATAATAAATCCAATGATTACGGCTATGCACTTGATCCGGATTATGCCCATGTTTTCAAACTTTATAATGGAGACAGAAGTCCGGAAATGGTTTTTGCTATACAAAACAAGAGTGGCGTCGGTACGGAATATGGCATGCAGCTGCAGGCGCTCATGGGATCACGCAGTGCGTTTGGCGGTTGCTGGAATAATACGGTTCCTTCAAATCAATTGGTTGACATGTATGAATTCAAGGATGGCCGCCCTTTTAATTGGGATGAAATTTTTTCCGGGTATAGCAAAATGACTCCAGATGAACGTAAAGAGCTTTTCAGTGTCGAATTGGATCCTTCCGGAGCGGTTGCAGGTCTTCGTAATGCCGATACGACCAAAATATTGGATGCCTATGAGAATAGAGATCCGCGTTTGATGGCAACAGTTATTGTCCCTTACTCCATTTATAAAGGATGCATCGGAAAAACAAAGCCGAGAGATATGTTGTTTGCATTGGACCATAACCTGACTGGTAATGAGAATGCGGGTACTATACGAAACAACAAAGGATGGGTCTCTTATCTCTACCGAAAGTTTGTGGTCGAATATGACCTCGGCGGAGCCATCAGTGATCGTATTCATACACCTTTTGAATTTCCTTTGATCCGTTATGCTGATGTATTGTTGATGTTGGCTGAGGCTTATAACGAAAATAACCAGTTGGACAAAGCGATTGTCGAATTCAACAAAGTAAGAGCTCGTGTCAATATGCCTGGATTAAATTCAGGACCGGAATGGATGGCTGTCGGATCGAAAGAGCAGATGCAAGAACGTATCCGGAAAGAACGTGCGATGGAATTTGCCGGGGAAGGACTTCGTTTTAGTGATCTCCGTCGTTGGGGATGGGAAGTTGCCAGCAAGGCATTAAATGGTGTTGATGCCGTGAATATTTACGGAGAACTTCTTTATACCCATGAATTTACCGAACGCGACATGCTTTGGCCCATACCAGGGGTAGAGCGGGAACGGAATAAGGAACTGACACAGAATCCGGGTTGGTAGCCTTAATTGATTAAGCAGTTGTGTTAAGTTTGATATAATAGCATGGAGACACAGAGTCGCGGAGCTCTGATTAGCATATAATAAAGGCTTTGTGAACGCTGTGTCTCCTTTATTTATGAAAAATCCTTTAACTTATGTGTTTATGAGATCGATCAATTTATTAGGTTTATTTTTCCTGTTGTTCTCCTTTACATTGACGGGGCAGAATCTCCCTGTCAGGCAACCCCGGAAAGAGTTGCGCCAGCATCCCAGGTTGCTTTTCAGCAAGCAGGAGGAACAGCGGGTTCGTGATTTATTCGGAACAGAGCCATTACTGGATAGCTTACGCGCCAGCTTGATGAAGGAGGCGGAACGTTTGTTGACGGTTCCTCCCCAGGAAGATCCTCGAAGGAAAATAAAAAACACGAAAGACATACTGCCTGTCAGCCGTGAACAGGTTTACCGGATGGTCAACCTGGCGCTGGCCTACCGGTTGAGCGGTGACAGACGTTTTGCGGAGAAGGCGGAAAAAGAACTGGTCCACGTTTGCAATTACCCGGACTGGGACCCTGTCCACTATCTGGATGTGGCGGAAATGACAACGGCCGTAGCCATCGGTTATGACTGGTTGTACGATGTGCTGGCCCCTTCGACCCGGCAGTTGGTTGTCCATTCGATTAAAACGAAAGCATTGGACCTTGTTGTTGAGGAATATAAAAACGGGAACGCTGATTCCTGGGCGAAACGTGAAACGAACTGGAACGTGGTATGCAATACCGGAATGGTATTGGGTGCTTTGGCTATTGAAGAACATTATCCGGAACTGGCGAAGCACATTATCGGCGAAGCAGTCCGGTACATCCCGAACTGCCTGAAGCATTTTGCCCCGGACGGCGTTTGCTATGAGGGACCTGCTTATTGGGGATATACGAACATGTATCTGTCTCTTTTGCTGAAAGCGCTGAATGATAATTTGGGTGAAGACTTCGGGCTCTCGAAAATGGAGGGTGTGGATAAAAGCGTCTTGTATTATATGCACAGCACAAGCCCTTCCGGCAAGATATTCAATTTTGCCAATTCCGGCAGTACGGCTCCTGCGGCAGAACCTATTTACTTTTATTTCAGCCGAGCTTTCAACCAGCCGGAAGTCGCGGCTTTTTACCGGAAGGTCTTGTCAAAGACCGTACAAGGGGGGAATTATTTCAGATTCTATTTCCTGTCCATTCCCTGGTACGATACGGCCTCTTCTACTGCGGATGCCTTGCCGAAACTGAAGGTCTACGAAGGCATCAATGATATTGTCGTGTTCAACGGAAACCGGAATATTCCTAACAGCCTCTATCTGATCGCCAAGACCGGAGATCCGGATATGGCGCACCAGCAACTGGATATCGGGACCTTTATTGTCGAGACGAACGGTATAAGGTGGACGGACGATCTGGGGACCGATAACTATAGCCTGCCCGGATTCTGGGATTACAAGCCGGACGGACAGCGCTGGACGTATTTCAGAAATTCTAACTTCAGCCACAATACACTGTCGATCGACCATAAATTGCAAAATTCGGCCGGGACAGGCGAGATCGATCGGCAGGACGACAAGGCCGCCCAACCTTTTGTCACAATGGATATGAGCACGGCTTATGCCGGACAGAGCCGTTTTGTTTACCGGACATTCCGTATGCTCGACGATACCCGCATACTGGTTACGGACAGCGTAGGGTTGCAGAACCCGTCCCAATCGGTACAATGGTCCGTGATAACTTCGGCAGACGTCGAATGCAAAGGAAACACTGCCGTTCTCAGGAAAGACGGTAAATCTTTTTCCGTGAAGATTGCTTCGCCTGCCCATGCATCTTTTACGACAAAGGCGGCAAAAAGGGGGACGGAAGCGGAGAAGCCGATAGAGGGATATACAATCCTGTCGGCATCGGTATCGGGTGAGCCTGTACAGGTGATCAAAGTTCTCCTGTCGGGAGAATAGAGAAGTAATTACATTAAAAATAAATAATATAGATATGGTAAAAGTGAAGCATTTAATGGGCATGGCACTCAGTGTTGCGTTGATTTCCTGCGGAGGGAAAGGAAACGGGTTTGTTGAAGAGAACGTAGAGTTTGCCCATAAACAGATAGGAAAGGAAATCGAGCTGATCGAGGCGAGCGGCAAGTTTATGAACCCGACTACGCTGAATCCGGACGGTTCCGTTTATTATTGCAATCTGGCGGACTGGCGCAGTGGTTTCTTCCCCGGTTCGGTCTGGTATTTGTATGAGTTGACAGGAGATAAGAGCTTGTTGCCCCTTGCCCGGAAATACACCGAAGCGGTGAAAGATGCCAAAAACATCAAATGGAACCATGATGTCGGCTTTATGATCTATTGCAGCTTTGGGAACGGCCTGCGTCTGACGGGCGATCCGGAATACAAGGAGGTGATTGTCGAAGCCGCCCGTTCCCTGTCTACCCGTTTCCGTCCGGTGGCAGGGATTATCCAGTCGTGGGACGTGGACAGAGGATGGATTTCGGAACGGGGCTGGGAGTGCCCGGTGATCATCGATAATATGATGAACCTGGAACTGTTGTTTGCCGCTACACGGTTGTCCGGCGACTCTGCTTTCTATAAGGTTGCCGTTTCGCACGTCGACCGCACGATGAAGGAACAGTATCGCCCGGATGGCAGTTGCTATCATGTGGTGGATTACAGCATGAAAGACGGTTCCGTACGCAACCGCCATACGGCACAGGGATATGCGCACGAATCGGCGTGGAGCCGTGGACAGGCTTGGGGGATTTACGGTCTGACATTGTGTTACCGGGAGACCGGAGACCGGAAGTATCTCGACCTGGCTTTAAAAGCGGTCCGTTTTATGTTCAATCATAAAAATACGCCCGAAGACCTTGTGTTCTATTGGGATATGGATGCGCCGGATATCCCTGACGATTACCGGGATGCTTCGGCAGCCGCTTGTATCGCCTCTGCTCTGTATGAGATCAGTACGATGGATGTACCTGAACCGCAAACGTATAAGGCATATGCCGACCGGATCATGAAAAGCCTGGCTTCTCCGGCTTATCGGGCTAAATTGGGGACGAACGGAAACTTCTTGTTGATGCATTGTGTCGGAAGTATTCCGCATAATGGAGAAATAGATGTCCCGTTGAATTATGCCGACTATTATTTCCTGGAGGCTTTGAAGCGGAAACGGGATATCGAGCAAAAGCCCTCCTAACCCATATGAAAGTTTCATGCAGTGAAACTTTCAGTTCCATTAAGTGAAACTCCGAGTTCCATCAAGTGAAACTTTCAGTTTCATGCCGATGAAACTTTTAGAACTTGCAAGGCTTTTCATAAAAAGATCCCGACCCTCCGGACTGTCTGTCAGGATGGATCGGGATCGATCATGTATGGTAAATATTATCAGAGCGCTTCTTTAATGATCTCGCCTACGGTCGGATGCGGGAAGACGATGGCTTTCAGTTCGTCCGCCTTCATACCTTTTTCGATGGCGATACCGGCGATGACGATCAGCTCGGAAGCTGGATTCCCCAAGAGGTGGGCGCCGATGATCGTTTCGTCTTCAGCCAAAATCAGCTTGCAAACGCCGTTGCCCTGCTCGTTTTCGGCAACAAAGCGGCCGGAGAATGCCATCGGTATCTTCTTGACGGTATAGGGTGTGCCTTCGGCTTGCAACTCTTCTTCGGTCTTTCCGACGCCTGCGATTTCGGGGTTGGTATAGACAACACCCGGAATGGCTTTATAGCTCATGCTGCGGTTCTTGCCTAAAATGTGATCGACAGCCACTTCGGCTTCGCTGACAGCCGTATGGGCCAGCAGGGAGAAAGCGGTGATATCGCCACAGGCATACACATTCGGGATGGAAGTTTGCATAAATTCGTTGACCTTGATCCCGTTGCGGAAAGGTTCGGGAGCCAGTGTTTCCAGACCGAAGCCTTTGGTTACGGGACGACGCCCTACGCTCAGCAGGACTTTTTCACCCTGGATGACGAAAGTCTCGCCGTCTTTCTCGACCGTCACATCGCCACCGTTTACGGCAGTCACCTTATGCCCCAGGTAGAACTTGATGCCCCGCTTGGCATATTCGGCCTGCAACAGCTCAGACAATTCCCTGTCCATCGGACCGAGGATCTTATCCAGCATCTCGACCACATGTACTTCCGTCCCCATACTGTTGAAGAAGGAAGCGAACTCCATGCCGATCACACCGCCTCCGATAATCACCAGCGAAGCCGGAAGCTCTTTGGATAGCAACGCTTCACGGCTTGTCCAATATTCCGTCTCCGACAATCCGGGGATGGGAGGAATAACGGTTTCAGAACCGGTGCAGATGAGCAGATTGGCTGCTTCATATACGGTTTCGCCACAGGCGATAGAGATCGTCCCGTCGGCTGCACGGCCTTTGATTTCGGCTTCGCCGCTTACCACTTCCACACCGTTCTCCTTCATTTTCATACGGATGCCGGCCGTCAGTTTCTTTACTACTTTATTTTTACGGGCGATAATCTTCGGGAAATCGAAAGCGGGGTTCTCTGCGCTCACCGCATATTTGGAGGCGTGTTTGATCGTATCATACACTTTCGCAGAGTAAAGCAATGTTTTTGTCGGCACGCATCCTTCGTTCAGACAAACACCGCCCAGCGCGTTCTTTTCAAAAAGCACGGTGGACAAACCACCCGCAGCCGCCTTCTCGGCAGCCGTATAACCGGCAGGACCACCCCCGATTATGGCAACATCGTATTTCATGTTCTCAGATTTAATTAAGTTTTATATTGGGATTAATTTCTAATAATTTATCGATAAAAGCTTGTCCTTCTTTCGGATAAAAGCAACGAGATCTCTCCTTGCCGTTCTCCATCCAGGTATAGAAGATGCGATAACCACCCTTTCTGAGCCGTTCTATATGGGAGATAAAGGATATTTGGATGATGCCATTCAGGTTGCCGGTATCTGCAATATAGTATGGAGTACAAACAATAAATAAAGGAGTAAGCATACTCAGACTGCAAAGGAATGCTTTCAGCCAATCTCCATACCAAATACCCAAAAACTGACATGCGCCCCATAATACAACTGTACACACAATCAGCCAGTACACCTTGGGATTCCTAAGATCTCTCTTAAACTTAGCTTTCATACTCGATTAGATTTACATTACCACACGAGTCAAATCATCGGGTCCTTTATCTGGATACCGGGATTATGCTTCTTCAGCAGCTTGACGAAGTCCTGTTTGTTGACCGGTGAAACCAATAACCACTGCGTGTTTCCTTTGTAAATGATCAGACGGTCCAACGACAAGGCGTAGCTCGAAACAGGCATTACCGTTACTTCAACGGCGCTGATCTCCGAAATAGGAATCTTTTTCTCCGGGAAAATACTGCAATGGGCTATCAGGTAGCCATCCGCTGTTATTTTATACCAGGTCGACAGCAGCATATGAATGCACTCCAATGTAAACAACAGTAGTACGATCATCGTTACGGGAGATTTGCCCCCCACAAATGCAAAAACAGTACTTGCAACCATCACTAAGAGCACCAAATGGTACCACCAACCGACTTTTGATTTAAAGACTCTGTCCATATCCTGAATTTTGCCGAAAGATAGTCATTTTATTTCTTTTGGCGATTCAGGAAAAAGAAAATGCGCTGCAACTTCTCAGTAACAGCGCATCCACTTAAACCGGTCAAACAATTCCAAAAAGGAATATATCATTCATTACTTTACAACTTCGAGGACAGTATAGTATTGCAACTGATTGTTGTTGTTATACTGTTCGTTCTTTACGACACCCACGTTCGGAGCGTACCATTCATATCCGTAGCCCTCGATCGTTTCTTTCGGGGAGCGGGATTTGATTTTATATTTTACTTTCGTGCAGTCGAACGTTCCGGCGGGAGTCGTCACCTGTTCGGTTGTCACATATTCGCGGTCGTAGATAGACACGTTCTTGCGATCCTTCCGGTTCTTCTTCGAGTAGATCTGGATATAGGCATCGTCAAAATACATATCGTCTGCGTTACCGGAAGGCGCGTTCGACACGCTCGGATAGTTAATAACGGCATCGGTAGCAGCCAGGTCAGACTGAATGGTAGACACAAAAGACGGGTTCGACAAAGCCTCTTTCATCTCCATAAAGAACTCTCCATTCTGGCAGAATGCTTCCAGGTCACCCTTGTCGTAGACTGTTCCTGCATCATTCACAAACACATAATCGGCTTCCACTTCCAAGCCCGACGGAATGTTCTTCACTTCGTCGACCGTGTAGGTCATCACACTTTGCAGGTTTCCTTTTGCATCGTAGCCTTTTTTTACGAGCTGCGTGCCTTTGGTCTGCGGGAAAAAGAACGTACAATCCTGAGCCATCGCACCGGCTGCAAACAGCAAGGCCAGGGCGCTCAATACAACTTTAGATTTCATATTTTAAAACGTTTAAGTGTTAATAATTAGCAGGATATCCAATGCCCCAATAGAACAGGGTTTCTTTCTGAGATGTTTACGGCGGGAAGTTTAAAATATCCAAAGAATCAGTAATGCGGACTATTTTGCACGAAAGCGGCCTGTATAAGGTACAACCAAATAAGTTAATTCCTAACTTTGTCAGCCACAAAGGATATAAACTATGGTACAACAATTCGATTTCTTAGTGATCGGTTCCGGTATCGCCGGCATGAGCCTCGCTTTAAAGGTAGCCGATAAAGGGAAAGTAGCCATCATCTGCAAGACAGAGCTGGAGGAAGCGAACACCTATTTCGCACAGGGAGGCATTGCTTCGGTAACAAACCTGCTGGTAGACAATTTCGACAAGCATATTGAAGATACTATGATTGCCGGCGACTGGATCAACGACCGGAAAGCCGTGGAAATGGTCGTACGTAACGCACCGGACCAGATCAAGGAACTCATAGGCTGGGGCGTGAACTTCGACAAAAAAGAGAACGGAGACTTCGACCTTCACCGCGAAGGAGGGCATTCCGAATTCCGCATCCTGCACCACAAAGACAATACTGGCGCCGAGATCCAACTAAGCCTTATCGAAGCGATCAAGAGACATCCCAACATCACGATATTCAACCATCACTTTGCGGTAGAGATCATCACGCAGCATCACTTAGGCATCATCGTCACCCGTTATACGCCGGGCATCAAATGTTATGGTGCTTATGTGCTGAACGAAGACACCGGCAAGGTAGACACGTTCCTGTCCAAAGTGACGGTTATGGCAACAGGCGGTTGCGAAGCCGTCTACCGCAACACGACCAATCCGCTGATCGCTACGGGCGACGGCATCGCCATGGTGTATCGTGCCAAGGGAGCTGTCAACAATATGGAGTTCATCCAGTTCCACCCGACCGCCCTGTTCCATCCGGGCGACCGTCCCTGCTTCCTGATCACAGAAGCTATGCGCGGGTATGGCGGGGTTCTGCGTACGCTGGACGGAAAAGAGTTTATGCAAAAATACGACAAACGTTTGTCCCTCGCCCCGCGTGACATCGTGGCGCGTGCGATCGACAACGAGATGAAGCTCCGGGGTGAAGATCACGTCTACTTAGATGTTACGCATAAAGATCCGGAGGAGACGAAGAAGCATTTCCCCAATATCTATAAAAAATGCCTCAGCATCGGCATCGACATCACAAAAGATTATATCCCGGTGGCTCCGGCTGCCCATTATCTTTGTGGCGGTATCAGTGTCGACCTGAACGGGCAGTCCAGCATCCGCCGCCTGTACGCGATCGGCGAATGTTCCAACACCGGCCTGCACGGTGGAAACCGTTTAGCCTCTAACTCGCTGATCGAAGCAGTCGTCTATGCGGATGCAGCAGCCAAACATATCCTGAGCGTCCTCGAACGCTACGACTTCAACACCGACATCCCCGAATGGAACGACGAGGGTACGATCTCCACCGAAGAACGCGTGCTGATCACCCAAAGCATGAAAGAGGTGAACCAGATCATGGAGGCTTATGTCGGTATCGTCCGCAGCAACACGCGTCTGACCCGTGCCTGGAACCGCCTGGATATCCTGTACGAAGAGACGGAAAGCCTCTTCAAGCGTTGCAAAGCCTCCAAAGAGCTGTGCGAACTGCGTAACATGATCAACGTCGGTTACCTGATCACCCGCCAGGCAATGGAACGCAAGGAAAGCCGCGGATTGCACTACACGATCGACTATCCGCCGGTAAAGAAAGATTAGAAATATCGAGGTTGTCTAAAAAGTAACTTTGTCATGGCGGACTTGATCCGCCACATCATCCTACACCGATTATCAATCTTCAGGGTGCGATCCCGGGACAAGCCCGGGATGACAAGATAGCGGCTTTTCAGACAATCTCTTTTTATCTTATACAAATTATGAAAAAGTATTCATTATTCTTCTTCTTTTTATTCCTGTCCGTTGCCTGTTCGACTGATAAGAAATACGGGGCCTGCCATTTGGAAAAGACAGACGAAACAATTTCTTTTCCGATCGATACGGATACAAAAAACAATTTCAACATTTATTCTATCTATAAAGATAAAGATGGAAAGGAGTATTTCACGTTCCAGAATCATGAAAACAATACGATTCACTTCTATGACCTGAAACAGCAAAAACCGGCATTCAGGATAACCCCTCCACAGGAAGGAAGTAACGGCGTCGGGAGAACATTCGGTTATTATATTCAGAATCTCGACAGTATTTATGTTTTCAGCCTTTATGAAAATACACTCTACGTAATAAACAAAGACTGTGAACTGCTCGAGAAGCAATCCTTCCCGGAATTGGGACGGTCCAAATTCATGGCTACAGCTTTCCAAACGCCGGTACGACTTGGAGGTACTTTATATACTTGTATAGAACCGAACCGCTGGATAGATCACGATCCCGTCTCTGCCGCACTTGATATGGATACGAAAGAAATAAAGAAACTGCCCTTCGATTATCCCGACTATCCCGGTTCGGAAGTAAAGCTGAAACGATACGGCATGGAAGCAAGTTTCAGCCGGTGTTATGACGGGGAGCATTTCGTCTACTCCTTCCATTACGACGAAAACATCTATGTGGCTACTCCCGAACACGATTCGATACGGAAAGTCCCGGTCAAAAGCAAGTACTCCGACCGCGTACAATTGCCGGACGAGTTGACTGCAAGCCCCGAAGACTTTTGTAAAAACGCCTGGTATAACAACCTGCTTTATGATCCCTATCGGGAAGTGTATTACCGGATCGCCTACCCGCCTTCGACCTTGGATAAAGGTATCCGCTCGATGGAACTCCTTCAATTCGGCCGCAAGAATTTCAGTATCATAATCCTTGACAAGAACTTTCGTATTCTCGGTGAAACGCTCTTTCCCGACAATACCTACAACCCCCAGATTATATTTGTCCGACCCGAAGGATTATACATCTCCGACAGCCACTATCTGAACCCACGGTTCAGTGACGATATCCTTAGTTTCCAGAAATATGAATTGGTAGAAGAATAATAAAACTATATTCAGAACAGGTCAGTTCGGAAAACAGCTCATCGAAACATCCACATAAATCGGGTGAAGGCAAAAAACATCTCTACCTTCACCCGATACATCTTGTTAAACAAAGCGTATGGACATATCTTGCACTTTACTTATTTTTACTTCCATGATAATCCTTGCGCGGATCACCGAAAAAGAACAAGATCGGAGCGTTCTTTCCGGCAGCTGCCACCTGATATCCGGTAAAGGCTTTGCCTGCCGCTTCCAATGCTTTTTCAATTGCTGCGTCGCTTGTCTGCTTATCACAGAGGAAATAGATCATCACAGGCTTTTCACCGGACGAAGCGGACAAGGTTGCTTTCAGCTTGTCCGGCATTTCGGACATCTCTGCAAACTTGTAGTTATACAGTATCTGATCCTTGGCATTGATGAAGAAATCCACTTTCTGCGTATGTTTCTCCATAAACGCAAGCTTTTCCGAGCCAGAAAGCTGACCGCCTCCCGCTTGTTCAATATACCGGTCGATCTCCTTGTCGAAGAATTCACGGGTGTACGGTTGCCCGGCCGAAGAAATTGTCGTACCTTCGCTCTGTACTAAGTTTGTCAACTCCCGGTTTACATCCGGGCGGGCGAAAGCCAGCATGCTACATGCTGCCACCGGAACCAGAAGCACAAGCTTCAACCGGGCCCAACTGTTCGATTTCTCTTTTAACATCATAGTAATTCGTTTTTTAATTTTACTGTGATTGAAGCTGTTAGCAAAGGTGTAGGAGCTCGCGCTAACAGCTTTTTTCACTAATAATAATTGATATCTTGTTGCATCGATGCCACTTTTCAGTACGCCCGTATCGGCCTGATATTCATGAATCTCCTGTAGTTCCCGTTTCAACAGCCAGGCGGCCGGATTAAACCAGTGCAGGAGCAAGACAACCTCCGTATAGATCAGATCCAACGAATGATACTTGCGCCGGTGAACCTGCTCATGCGCCAATATTTCATTCGGGTAGTCACAATAATCTTTCAACGACAGAACGATATACGGTCCCCAGTTAAAAGGAGTGACCGGCCTGCCGACCAGCACCAGCGTATAACGCTCTTTCCGTATCTTCTCGCCGGCCCGGATCAGCCACAGCAAACTCACAAACGAACGGACCATCCGGCAGAGGACAATCGCCATTCCCGCAAGATACACGTAAACGATCCACGTTCCCCATGAACAGGAGACCTCCCGCACAGCCGGTACGACCTCAGTCCCAGCCTGTATAGCAGTATGTTGCCAAACCGCCTCCCCCATCCCCTCCGTTATCATCTCTTCCAACTGCAGCAACGGCATTTGCAACACACCGGGCGATTCCGTCCGTATCTCGACAAGCGGCAGCAGCATGCAAACCAGCATCCCCGCCAGCACCACCATCCGGTTAAAGCGGAAAAACGTCTCGTTGCCCAGCAAGGCTTTATAACCCAGATAAAACAAAGTCAGGCAACAGGTTGACTTGATGATATAAAGGAGGAAGGCGGCCATATCATTTATTTTTACGGTTCTTGATCTGCTGCAGCAATTCTTCCAGTTCCTCGACCGACAGCTCGTCACGGTCTATCAACGAAGAAACAACGCGAGTATAGGAATCGCCGAAATAGCGGCTTACCACGTTTTTCAGCGTCTTGTTACGGTATTCTTCTTCCGAGACCAATGCATAATACTGGTAGGTATTCCCATACGGGCGATATCCGATATAGCCTTTCTCTTCGAGCACGCGCACAATTGTGGAAAGCGTGTTGTAATGAGGCTTAGGTTCCTCCTGCAATTCCAACAGTTCGCGAATGAACAAGGGGCCGTTCGTCCAGAAATAACTCAGTATGTCTTCTTCTTTAGGAGTCAGTTTCTTCATATTCCATGCTTGTTTACAGGTGAATGTCCAAAGATAACTACAAAGTGCGACAATACAACTATGATTAATAGTTAAACTACTATATTTAGCAATAATTCAACAAACAACCATTCAAACGCAAATATTTACTAAAGAAAACTGAACACTCTTCCTTTTCTTCTGCAAAGCGTATCTTTGTCATACAAGCAACTCACACAGGAATATAAACCGAAAAACACAAAAAAGATGAACAAACGAATCTTGTTGCCTCTGGCCATTCTTCCCGCTTTCCAGGCAGGAAACGTACAGGCTGCCGACCAGCCTGCCAAACGGCCGAACATCATCCTCTTTATGGTTGACGATATGGGATGGGAAGATACTTCCCTGCCCTTCTGGACAGAAAAGACGCATTACAACGAAATGTACGAGACGCCTAATATGGAACGCCTCGCCCGCCAGGGAGTCATGTTCACGCAGGCGTATGCCAGCAGTATCAGTTCCCCGTCCCGTTGCAGCCTGATCACCGGGACGAATGCCGCCCGCCACCGCGTCACCAACTGGACACTCCAGAAAGACAAGACGACCGACCGCAAAGACAGCCTGCTCGACATACCGGACTGGAACTATAACGGCGTCAGCCAGGTTCCGGGAACCGCCAATACCTTCGTCGGAACCTCTTTCGTCCAACTCCTGAAGAACAGCGGATACCATACGATCCACTGCGGGAAGGCCCATTTCGGCGCGATCGACACTCCGGGTGAAGACCCGCATCACTGGGGATTCGAAGTCAACATCGCCGGCCATGCCGCCGGTGGACTGGCAAGTTACTTAGGTGAAGAGAATTACGGCCATACAAAAGACGGCAAACCGACTTCACTGATGTCCATCCCCGGCCTCGAAAAGTATTGGGGCACGGAGACTTTCGCCACCGAAGCCCTGACGCTCGAGGCGATCAAGGCATTAGACAAGGCGAAGAAATACAACCAGCCGTTCTATCTCTATATGTCCCACTACGCCATCCATATCCCGCTGAATAAGGATATGCGTTTCTACGAGAAATACAAGAAGAAGGGAATGACAGACCATGAAGCTGCCTACGCCACCCTGATCGAAGGAATGGACAAGAGCCTGGGCGACCTGATGGACTGGTTAGAGAAGAACGGGGAGGCAGACAATACGATCATCCTCTTCATGAGTGACAACGGCGGCCTTGCCTCCGAATCGTCCTGGAGAGACGGCCCGTTGCATACGCAGAACTACCCGCTGCTGAGCGGCAAAGGTTCCCTTTGCGAAGGGGGCATCCGCGAACCGATGATCGTCAGTTGGCCGGGCGTAGCCAAACCCGATACCCGGTGCGACAACTATCTGCTGATAGAAGACTTCTACCCGACTATCCTGGAAATGGCCGGAGTGAAGAACTATGAGACGGTACAACCTATCGACGGCATCAGTTTCGTCCCTCTGCTCACCGGTACGGGCGATCCTTCCAAAGGACGTTCCCTCTTCTGGAATATGCCAAACAACTGGGGTAACGACGGTCCGGGCATCAACTTCAACTGTGCTGTCCGCAATGGCGACTGGAAACTGATTTACTATTACGGTACCGGCAAGAAAGAGTTGTTCAACATCTCCGACGATATCGGCGAAAAGAACGACCTTAGCGCCCGCCACCCCGAAATCGTCCGACGCCTCTCCCGGGAACTCGGCGACCACCTCCGCAAGGTAGATGCCCAACGCCCGTCTTTCAAGGCGACAGGGAAGGAATGCCCGTGGCCGGATGAGGGGGATTAACGGTGGAACTGCGTCCTATGTAGACTATTTTCCTTAAATAATAGGATGAGAGAAGAGAGTTTCTTAGTAAAGGGACTCTCTTTTTGCCAACGGCATCAAATATAAATTCACATATCTTTTCTTGTCTTCTACGGACATTTTGTTCCTCCCTTTCGATCTGATCTCAAGTGCCAGTTGGCTTTTTCGTCCAACAATATATTTTTGTTGCTTGCCATCAATAGTAGCCACAATCCGAAAATCATGCCGGGTATTCTCGATAATATCCACGTCTGACACATATAATCCGTCAGTTGTCTTATAAGGTTCTACCACTGTAGGCAAATAATGGCACATGGTTTCACCTATACATGAAGGGACCAATCCGGAGAGATATTGTTCAATCCGGTCTTTCCAATATTCGTCTATATGAAGTCCAGAAGCATGATCATAAAAATGGCTGATGGCCATAGCTACTTCATCTATAATATTCTTTCCATTCTTAATACTATTCAGTTTGGCAAATTGGAGCATGTCTTTTTCGGAGATATTCTCATTCTTCCCAAGAATACTCATTGAATGGACATTTTCGTAGGCAGCCCCGTCCAAGTTAGCAGTAAATGTCATATCATAAGCGGGGGTGATGTGCCATACTCCATCTTGGCACATCAAGAAAGAGAAATTTTTGATATGGTCATCCACATTCCCGCCCATTACATTAAATACCATACGGCGGAATAACTCTGATTGCTCTGTAGCCGATATACTCAGCTTCCGGCATACCTCAAAAAGATCCTCATAACTTGTCGCATCCGGATACATGGCAGCAAGTGTCTGGGTATGTATTTTTTCTCCTTTCCTCCGGTCATATCTTTCTGTCAGGAAATGATATTTGCCTTCTACCTTTATGAGTTTGGATGGCATCATCGTAATGCCAGCCTCTTTTACCATTTCATAGTAGGCCATTTCCACTTGTGTAAAAGGGAAGTCTTCCCCTTCTGCAAATTTAAGGATATAGCAGACATAGCCATCCGGTACAGGAACCTGGCCCGATCGTATATCATGCGTTTCTTCATGGATAGCAATGATAGCTTTAGGGTGCTGCCCACCGGCAGACGTACCTACTTCGTAAAGACTTTGCAAATGGAGTGATTCGTCTTCTTGCACCGATACTTCCTTCCTTTCCTCGAAAATCCGGCGGGCCAGTTGAAAAAGGCTGTCGATCTGCAGTGTCGAAGTCGTTTCCAACCCGGCTGTGGCAGGGGCAAATTCCAATGCGCCCATCCCCCTTTTTCCGATAAATGACAATTTATCTACCGGGGTAAGTGCGTGTTTGGGAATGTGGTTTTGTACAGCCCATTGTTCAAATACCAGACTTCCCCATCTGTCCGGCAAAGCGTCTGCTAAAAAGGGCGGTAATCCCTGATATAGCTTTTCCTTGTTTCCAAGTACAGGTATTCCTTTTGAAGCCGGACCTTTGATAGAGGCACTTAAAGGTGCGATATCCATTCCTTTCTTGATAAAAGCCGGATTGTAATTGAAAATGGCTCTCCCGTTCCTTTCGTCCCAATAGAGTTTTCCAACTTCATTTCCCCATAACATAACACTTACAATATTATTTTCCATGTCTTATCCTTTTCGGCTTTTTATTCATAATCTGTTCCATCACGTAGGCAGAAGTGGGGATCTCGGGCAATAGCTCATTTACCTGGTTTAGGCAATCGACCACACGTAAGAGCGCAAGGAAATTACCCATATTGATGTTATAGGCTTTCCCATTTTCAAACAGTCGCAAGGTGATAAGACTGACACCGGCTTTTTCTGCCACCTCTTTTTGGGTGAGCCTGTTCGTCAGCCTATATTCCTTAAAGCGCTTGCCCAGCTCCATGATAATTTCAGGGTTGGACATAGATGATGTAATAGAATTCATATTCATATCACAAAGGTAAATAAAATTACTCTTAGACCAAAATATAGACCATAATAATTAATATATTTACCTTTATTCAATCCATATGCTTGTGCTATCAGGGAATAGGAAGAAATGAAAAAGGGCATCCTCGCGGACGCCCTTTTTCTTATCCAATACTAAAAGACTCTGTATAGAGGGGATTAGTATACACTTACCTTAGTAACATTCGTATTGCCGGCATTGGTTAATTTCACAATGTAAATGCCTTTTGTTACCGGTATTTGCGTATTGCCACTGATACGGGCATTGTAAACGATCTTACCGATCATGTTTACAACAGTCACCTGCAGCGGCTGTAGCGGGTTCACATAAATATTTCCCTTTCTTCCAAACACTTCGGTATTAGCAAGGGCTTCTTCCAGACCTGTGGCAGTGGTAACCGTCACTTCGCAAGTAGCCTTCTTATTCCCATCCGTGGTCGTTACGGTGATCGTTGCTTTACCTGCTTTGAGGGCTTTCACCACACCGTCTGCATCTACCGTTGCAACAGTGACGTCACTGCTTGTCCAAGTCACGCTCTGATCGTCCGCATTCGACGGGTTGATGGTAGCTGTCAATGTATAAGTTCCGTTGACTTCAAGGGTCAAAGCGGTCTTATCAAGAGATACGCTTTCTACAGATACAGTTGTAGAGCCGCCGCCACCTTGAATCTTCTTCACTGTTGCAACAACATTTACTGTTGCATCACCGGAAACTTCATATGTTGCACCATTTGTAAAGGCTGCTCCACCAACAGTCAAAGTAGCCAGTTCATAACCGGAAGCAGGTTGTACAGAGATAACCAGCTTGTCACCACTGGCGATCGGATCACCGGAAGCCAATACAGTTTCGCCACGTTTAACAACAATCGTTCCATTTTCAGGCTGAACGAAGGAGATAACCTGAAGATCTGTCGTCTTAACTGTTACTGCTGATACTTCTACTTCTGAGAAATTATCCTTATCGGAAGGAACAAATGTCATCACTTTATCCGTTGCATCAGCACTGACCGCTTCATTGGTACTTTTCCAAACAAATGTACCATCCGTAGAAGCTGCTCCTCCTGTTACTTCCGCACTATGTAACATTGCACCTTTCACAACAGTTGCAATAGGTTTTGTTGTTACGGTCGGAGTTGCTTTTGTGATTTCAAATGCACCAAAAAGGACTGCACGGCAAGCCTTGTTGTTATCATCGGCAGCACGTGTCACCACTACATCATACGTACCTGCATTTACAGGGACAACTGTTATACCATCCTGCTGGAAGCTGTATGACCAACCGGTTTTAACATCACCCGATTTAATTGTCAGATTTCCACCTTTAGCTGTTCCGTCGTATACAGCAGAAGCATTTTCCGTAACAGAAGGACTTAATGTTGCTTTCTCAACAAATGTAGCAGCAAAAGTGATGTTTTCATTAGGTGTAACCGTAGCAGAAGCATCGGTCGTATTACTTATACCACTTGTCCATCCGCTAAACTTGTAACCTTCTGCCGGAGTTGCGATAGCAAGAAGTTCTGTATTCTTCAACGCATTGGCTCCTCCACCGCCATTATCTGCAATTTGCAAGTTACCATCCCAAACTGTGATTGTACCACCAACAGTCGGCTCAATAGACACCTTCATATCCATTAAACTACCCGGAGTACAATAGCCTACTGCATAGTTGCTGCTGGTCGGGGTAAAGATTGCAACATCAGAAGTAGACTTCAACGCCTTTGTCATCGGCTGGATTGCATCCGGTTTCTTACCTGATGACCATGCGCCGGCTACAGAAGCTACACCACCTGTTCCATCAGCTGCACTGGGACGAGCCGTAATCACGATCGGAGCCGGTGTGATCTCCAAAGTAGCTGTAGCATTCAACGCCTGGAAGTTTTCGTCTTCCGGACGGTTGATGTGTACGGTATATGTACCGGCATCAATCGGGGTAGAGACTGTCGTTCCGTTCTTTGTGTAAGAGACAGAAACGCTGTCCAGACCTGCAGGAGTCGTTTTCACTACGAATGCCTGGTTATAGCTATTATAAACGTAAGACTGTTTATCCGTATTGACAGTAACCTTTGCTTTTTCTTTTACAATAGCCTGGACGGTCGTGTTTTCAGTCAATGTGAATGTACTGTTGTTCGGAACTTCCTTCGCATTAACCATCAGGGCTACGGCTTTGTAACCGACATTTACCTGATAGCCGACCTGAACCTGATCGCCATAATTACCTGTTGTCTTATCAACAGTCAAGGTATAACCGGTTCCTGTTTTCTTTGTGATTGCATAAACTTCTTTTTCGAAAGAAGCTGAAACAGTCACATCGTTATTAACAGTCTGTTCGGTTCTTGCCTGAGTAGCATCCGTTAATTTGTAACCCTTATTCGGTGTACGTTCGATAATGATTATCGTACCACTTGCAACAGAGCTTCCAGCAACGATTTCCTTACCTGTATCTTTGTTGGTCAAGCGAATTGTACCACCTTCCGGAATAGTAACGGTAACCTTCTTGGGTGTTTCAGGCTTAGCAACGAACGTTGCGGAAATAGTAGTGTTTGCATCTAAGAAGATTTGTCCCTTGCTCAAGGCAGAACCGGTTGCAACGATCGCTTCTGCATTATAACTTTCAGCGGCAGCTGCCGTAACCGTCAGGACAGTTCCGTACTCCAATGTAGCCGAAGAAGAAACAGTCTGATCAGTGCCACTCGCACCCTTATATTTTACTGTCAACGTATTGCTGTTTTCAGGAGCAGTTACAGTAACCGTAAATTTCTTCTTCGTAAATCCGGCTACGAAGCTCGTATCCTGCCCTACCGTATAAGAAGTTTCCTTATGATCTGTTTTCTCATTCCAACCGGTAAATTCATATCCTGTTTCCGGAGTGATCGTAAAGTTTAATTGAGTACCTCTTGCATAGCGGTCGGAAGTCGATTTGTTGGCAATCACCGCCTTTCCGTTTGCACTGACGCCAGTCGTTACGGTAAAGTAACGTTTTGCATTGATCACAATCGTATCTACAGCTACTTCCATTTCAGCCAAGTTAGCAGGAGTAAAGACTACTGCACACTTGTTCTCACCTTCTTGCATGATCATGTTGGCATCTGCCCAAGAGAAAGTACCTAATACTTCACTGCCATCGACTACCGCTTTGCCACCTTCCAGGATGGACATAGACAAGGGTTGTCCGGCTTCGACAGAAGTATAGCTTGGTTTTTCGTTAACAGCAGGAACACCCTTCGCGTTGATTGACATCGTCACGGTGTCGTTCAGTACTAAATAAGTATCGTCTGCTTCACGAGTGAAGATAGCATAGTAAGAGCCGATTGCACTCTTTCCATCTGTCGTTTCATTCTTTTCATTTGATGAAATATCGTGATATTTCACAGTGATATTTTTTACATCTGCCGGAGTCGTCGTATACTGAACTGTATATTTCTTACTTGACTGTTTTTCATCATAGAAGAACGTACTCTTCGTCACATTAATCTGGATTTTTGTCTTTTGTGACCAGAAAGTTTGTTCGTTATCCTTACCGGAAAGTTTTTCTACAAACATATTCCAGCCTGTACCGGCTACCCATTCAGCAATCTTTTCGCTACCTTCTTTGCTTGGATCGGTATCAGCCCAGATTTGAGATGTTTCTTTTAATGTGCTGTTAGAGATAGTCAGTTTAGGTTCAGCAGTGACTCCACTACCTTTACCGACTTCGATACCACCCCAAGCGTTGTCAGAAGTAGTCAACTTATCGGCTGTCACGGTTGAACCGTTCACCAAAAGGCCACCTGCTTTGTTACCAGACAAAGTTACATTCGTCAGTTTCACACTGTCAGAACCGAACACATGCAAACCATAATTATCAGATTGAGTGATCTTGATATTTTCCAATGAGACATTTTTTGTACTCTTAATGGTAACCAGATTATCACCTGCTGTTGCCGATCCGGCTTGTGTTGCCTGTGTAATAGTAGTAATTGCATTATCCGTTCCTACTGTTCCTATCAAGGTGATTGGATTCGTAATTTCCAGATTAGAGGCAAGTGAGTAGTCAACTGCCTCCAAGTTAATCCGGTTAGCTTTAGCGGATAAAGCGGCAGCCAGTCTGGCCGAAGTAGATGCTACAACGTTTAAAGTACCATTATTTGTCAGGGTTGCTCCTGATTCTGTTGCATATTCCAATCCTCCATTCAAGTTCCAAGTTTTACCTTCCGCAATCGTAAAAGCCGTCTTGGCAGCATCCTTACCATTATTAAAAGAAGCGACCTTAACCGGAGCACCTTCTACGGTAACATTTGCATTTTCCAAGCCATCGCTTAAACCCAATGTCGGGGTCTTCGTACATTCATTAAAAGAGAATGAAATCGTACCGGGAGAAACAACTTCAGCACCGGAGGAAGCATAATCTTTTTTCCAGTTTACTGTTCCACCGATATAAGCAGTAACGTTTTCCGGGAATGTACATTTATTAAAGTTCAATGTAACATTCTTCACGTGCCCGCGATTAATACTGGCAATTTCGGTAGTATAATTTTTTTCCATACTTGTAAACGTACATCCGGTCAATGTCCCGATAACCTCATCCGAACCGCCGTTCGAGCCATTACCGAAAATACCGACCAAAGAAGTTGCAGAATCCGTAGTTCCGCTTATAGTAGCTGTTGCTTTTTTCACATAGCCACCCCAACCGTCTGCTCCACCAATAGATACATAGCAGAATGTACCACCTGTAATGGTAAGAGTACCCTCGTTGACCGTATTCGTGCATTTATCAAATGCCGGATACTTACCAGCCGTTGTCAGACCGCTTTCCATACCGCCACACATAACCCAAGCACCAGCATCCATCGTAACTTTACTGATTGTAATATTCACAGTATTAGACTTGGAATAATATAAACCACCACCCATTATATTGTGAGCTTCACCTCCGACAACATTAATAACAGTATTGCCTGTTACACCTGCGGGTTTGGCCGTTGCAGCAGCAGTGGAGCCATTGCTCTCACCATATCCACCACCGAACAGATTCATTATTTTTCCACTCTTCATCGTAATCTTGGAAGATGAAACCGTTGCATTCTTGCTACCACCGAAAACAACCGGGTTCTTACTGGTTTCCACTTCCAAAACATCGTTCGTATTATCTACACTGATTTTAACCAGACCGTCCTTTGAACCTTTTTCAATAGTGATCGGCTGACCATTCGCATAAACAAATGTATATCCAGCATTCCAATTAGCAGGTTTACTTGGGAAGTTCTGATAGAATTCTACCGTCAATTTCGAGTTCGTCCAATAGCGCATCTCTTCAGCACTTGCACCCTGCACGCCAAGATAAGAATGCCAATCAGCCGGAGCAACCACTACTGATTCCGAATCCTTCAATTCAGACCAAATTTTGGATTGTTCGGCAAATGTGGAATTGGCGTCAAATGTAAAGGAGGGAGAATACGCTGGAGTTCCTTCGTCTATATTCACACCACCCCAGGTATTGCCTTCCGTTTTCAATCTCCGAGCATCCACAGTAGAATGAACCAACAGACCTGCTGTTGCATTATTTTTTAATACCACAATATCCAAAACAGTCTTCATCGGTGACTGGGCGTTGATACCGGCTGCTTTAGAACCTTCTATCTGGAGGTCGGTCAGAGTAACAGTGTCATTAGCCGTCCCATCGGAGATTGTTATTAAATTAGCTTTTTCAGGCCAAGTAGCATCTGCCTTTGCTTTTAAAATCGTCGTAGGAACATATTCCGGACTGGTTGTAGGTACTCCATGAAGAGCAAGAGGCCTGTCGATTTTAAGTTGTCGGCTCAATTCATAAGTACCGGCCGCCAAAGAAATATCAGTAATTGTAGCAAAGCCTAAATTGATCGTAGAATCAAGTTGGGCGGCTGTTGTTATGCTTTCTGATGACTGGCCTTTTGTCCAAACATACGCCAATGCACTATTGTTTGAAGTATGCAAGGTAGCCTGTTGCAAAGAACGGAACCATTTTTCGCCTGTCGGTATTACGACAGAAGCAATTATTTCAGCTACAGAACTTTTCGGATTCTTACTCCACTCCGAATAAGCATGTCTGTCGTAGTAAGCAATCTGAGGAACACCAGTCTCTCCTATCGTACCGCTAACCAACGTGAACTTCGGCATATTCTCTTCTTGGCGAGACAATTTAACAGCAAATTTTCCATTACCATCAGTGGTAAAACCCTTTGCTTTCAACTGAGATGAGTTCAGGTGCAAACCACCTTCGGCATTGCCATTCAAAGCAACGTTCTCGAATGTCAAATTATTCAGATTATAAAGATTGAAAGCTAAAATATTCGTATTCGTAACAGTCAGATTCTTGAATGTTACAGGAACACTACCGTAACCGTCAAAATAGAATACATAATTTTTAGTTGCATCAAAACTTCCCTCTACGGTATTCGTCGTATTTACACCGGTTATTTTATGGTTTCCTCCATCAATTGTTAAAGATGTAAATTTACCACCGGTGACGTTCAGATAGAACATACCTTGCCACACCGAATTTTTAGGCCCCATAAAATTAAGCCCCTCATCAGAAATGTTCAAATCTGCCCCCAAAACAATCGTAGCAGCCTGCGAACTTCCTGAGTTTAATTCTGTCAACACGTTTTGTAACTCCTTGGCAGTAGTCACCGTGTAATTACCTTCACCTGTCTGGGTGTAACCATCACCAGTGTCTTGTGCCTGCATCCACCCTACACTCGTTATCGTCATAAAAAACGATAACAACATAAGTAATCTTCTCTTCATAATTTTATAATTAAAGTATTAATAATAAGTCCATTAAAATGACATTTTTCATTTTTACTTTAATCGCTTTATTAACTTACCCTATACAAATATTTACATCTAAAAGTAGTTAACAGGTGTGATTTTATGTACTTTGACGATCGAAAACGATCGTTTTTTTTAGTCATTTTTAGGCTGGTTGCGGGTTTGGAGAGATTTTTGAAAAAAAATAATTGCAGATCTTGAATTTTAAAGAGTTTTTATTTCAAAATAATTTGGTGGAATAGAAAAAAATACCGTCATTTGGATGACTAAAAAAAACGATCGTTTTTTTTAGTCATTTTTTTAGTAGATTTTTGATCTACCAATAGGACATAGTTGTTAAAATAGAGTAGTATTTTATCAAAAACACTTACATTTTTCCCCAAAAACCTGCCGGGAGTTTTCCAAATGTATTTTTACAAAACGACGTTTTCGGAGGAGAGTTTCCGCACATTCCGCACGTTCCGCACTATACACTTTTCCGCTGGAGGTTTTATCTGTTTTTCAGCTTGTTACGCATATATTTTCCTTTCGTGATCCGCACGATCAGGCCCTTTTTGCACCAGCGTGTGAGGGCCGATTCGACCGTTCTTTTTTCCATTCCGAGGAGATGACCCTTTTCTATGGCTTCGCAAGTGTTAAAATTCTCACCCAGTTCCGAAAATAACTGTTCGCTGATGATCGGGTTCGAGATCGGCTTGGGCACTTCGTCTTTTTTCAAGAGCGTGCTGAGCACGAGGGAATGGTTGAGACAGTGGAAAATGATCTGGATCGCGGTATAGAAATCTTCGTCGCTGATCTTTATATTCTTTTCGTTGAGACGTCGTTCGCCTTTGCGGAGGCCGGTAAAGATCATACAGATGCGGAAGTGGATCATACCCAGGCGGAAGAGGATAGCCGTCTTGTCGCCCTCACCGAAGGCACGTAGGCGTTCCAGTTCGAGGGGGAAGACTTCGTTCATATAGGCACGCTGGCTTTCGGTGTAGCTCACCCAGGTGGGATGCTGGTCGAGGAAGAGGGCGATCTCCTGGAGCGAGTGGCCGAGGTCGTAGTAGTAGTTTCCGCGCCGGGGCGTATCGTCGGCATCGGTCAGCGGTTTCCATTGGCTCTGTCCGGAGATGTAGAAGCAGAGGAGGCGGCTGAAGAGGCCGTCTTCGGTAGAGTGGATCAGGCGTGTCACCTGTCCTTCGGTGCCGCTGAAGACGAGCGCCATGCGGGGGAAAGTGCTGGAATAGTATTTGTCCTGCTTCGTGTCCTTGCTGACCTGTTCGTGTTGGAAGATCTGGTTCAGGAGGTCGTGATACTGTCCGTGGTCCTGCTCCATCGAGTTGTTGAGCACGTCTATCTCGGTTTCACACATCAGAGAGGCATAGTGGCCGTTGTCGGCCAACTGTTCGATCATACGCGGACGGGAGATGTTGCCGGCCAGTTCGATTCCTTTTTGGCGTACACATTCCGGTTCGTCGGACAGTTCGCCTTTTGATTTTAATACTTTAAGCATGTCAAAATTGTATTGTTTCATTTTATTGTTATAAACTTTCACTTCTTTAGCCGATTCGCGTCGGATGCCTTCGGCGTAGACATGAAAGACTTTGTGTATCTTATTGATCATCCCCTTCCCTGAGGAGGCGGCACCCGCGACGCAGCAGTAAAGAGGCGGTTCGCAGAGGGCATTCTGGTAGGAGCCGCTCACGTTGGGCATGGCTGCCGAAAAGATGCCGAGGCTGCCGACGAGCGCGACCGAACGTTCGACCTCGGTCAGCCCTTCGGTGAACATTTCTTTGAAGAACGGAGGGAGATGTTCGTAAACCGCATCCGGGAAACATTGAGCCATCTCTTTCGCTTTTTCCAACCGTTTGTATTCCAATCCTATATCTGTATTTTCCTCCAGCGGAGGAGTGTATAGTGCGGAACATGCGGAATGTGCGGATGAGACCTCCTTTTCCGGGCTTCGGACAGATGCTCCGAAAGTGAATTCCTTGCGGTTGCATCCATGCTCGGCGCGCCCTTTGGCGTAGGCCGAAGCGATCACTTTCGACACCTCTTTGTCGCCGAAATCCGGCTGCACATAGCGGGCGATGCATTCCCGTACCACCGCCTGCTCGTCGAACCCGGCCCGGTTCAGCGTGAAAGCCAAGCTCACCAAGTTCGCATGCCGTTGTCCTTTCACCCAGGCTAAGGAAAGGTCGGCAGCGTCGAGATAGCGGCGAAGGCAGTCGCCGCTATCAGTTGAAAGTTGAGAGTTGAAAGTTGAAAGTTTTTTGCCGCTCTTCCCACTTTCAACTTTCACCTTTCCACTTTCAACTGCATACGCGGTTGCCTGCGTATTCACATAGGCCTCAGGGTCATGGCACAGGAGCGCGGTGCGGGTGAAGTCGGTGCAGGTATGGTCGACCGGGTGGCCGAACTCGGTTTCAAAAAACTGATGGACGACGTCGCAGGCGACAGCATGGCTTTCGCGGCCTGTATCGACACGGACCATCAGGTGCAGGCCGTCTCCGCTTGCGCTGACATGGGCGAAGGCGACAAAAGGGTAGGCGCGACAACGTTCGAGCAGCTCGGCCGGAGGGCAGGTGAGGTGGTCGAAATCGACTAACAGGCTGCTTAAGTAGTCGCCGGCCTCCTCCGTACGCCGTTCGCCGGGAAAGAGGCAGGAGACGGCAATGGCGGGGAGCTGCATTTTCAGCGCCTTCGCTTTCGCGGGATTGCCTTCGGCAATGGCACGCCGTATCTCGCCGGTGATGTGGCGCAAGGCGGGGCCTTTGACAAGTTCATACACTTCACTGAGCGACAGGGTCTTCCCCGTAGTCAGTTGGAACAGGTTCTCATAATAGCAGAAACGGGATTCCCCGCCTGCCGTGTTTTTCTGTTTTTCTTCTTGCATAATGCTTGAATTTTAAGGTTCACCTAAGTGTTCGATGATGCACATCGCCTGCTTGGGCGTGAATAGTTTCTTGCCGGGATGCCAGTCCAATGCCAGGAGCTTGTCCTTCAAGTCACCGCTCAGGCGTATCCAGCGGGACAGTTTGTCGGTGGCCGACTTGGGCGACGAGCCGGGAAAATAGCAGAGGGCGAGTTCGTAAACGGCCCATACTTTGGAATAATTCGCTTCGTTTTCCATGTTATTTAGCGTTTTATTTAACGCTGTAAATGTAGGCATAATTATTTGAATGACAATGATTTAATTGACTTATTATTATAGAAAATCGGTCGACCCCCACCCCCGGCTTTCCAATGAATGCAGGTTATCTTGCGTATGACCGCTTATAGCTTGTTTTAACTGTTTTCGACGCAAAAAGACGGAGAAGGGAACAGCAGGGCGGAGAAGGGCGTCAGACGGGAAGGTACGTGTCGTATCTTTGATATACAGACCGACGAAAAAACAGTTTTTAACCTTTAAATTTCAACGATTATGTCAATCAAGTACAAATTAGTTTTACGCAAGGACCTCTCCAAAGGTGCGGCAGAGGGCGACAAGAAGTATTATGCTTCGGTGAACAACAACGGGACGTTCAGCTTCGACGACCTGTGCGAATCGGTATCTGCTATCTCGACAGCCTCGCGCGGGGATGTGCTGGTGGTGATGGACGGGGCGCTCTCGGTGATGAAGAACGCGTTGTTGCGCGGGGAGATCGTGCAGTTCGGGGAGTTGGGCAATTTCCAGATCAACACCGGCAGCAAGGGAGTCGCGACGGCCGAGGAGTTCAAAACGAACCTGATACGCAAGGCGCGGATCATCTTCCGTCCGGGTGCGTTGCTGAAAGACACCCTCGGCAAAGTGAACTACGAACGTATCGGGAAGGATGCGGCCTCTTCGGAAGGCGGCGGTTCGGGCGAAGAGGAGCGCCCGGGAGAACTGTAGGCTTATGACGGCGCAGCAGATTTCCTTCGTCAAGGCTTCCCTGCCGGCAGCGATAGCGGCGGGGGCGGCTTTCAACATGAATCCGTCCGTGATCTTAGCACAGGGTGCTTTCGAAAGCGGATGGGGCACGAGCGAGCTGGCGTTACGGGCGCGTAACTTCTTCGGACTGACGGCCTACGGGTGCAGCAACGCCTATTGGCACGGGCAGAAATATCCCGTCCGCACATCGCGCTACGAACTGGATTTCCGGCAGTATGGCAGCCGCGAGAATTCTTTCCTCGACTTCGCCCACCTCATACGGGACAACTACCGCACGGCCTGGAGCAAGAGCGACAACCCTTCCGCCTACGCCCACGAGATCGCTTACAGCCGCTACATCAGCGAACTGAACGGAGACGACCGCGAGACTTACCGCCGCAGCTTGATAGAGATCGAAAAGACGGTACGGGCGATTGTGGCGATGGTGGGGTGAAATGGAGGGATATGCAATAAAATAAGGGTATCCCGTAGGGGCGGGGTTCTACTCCGCCCAATGAAAATAACGTCCGCCTTGCCGGATTCAAAGGGCAGAGCAGAGCCCTGCCCCTACAAGACGACAATCATTTTGTATAACCATGTCATCCATGTTGCATGCCGATAAATTTTCATTAACCGGTTCAAATATTATTAATCAACACACACAATGTCTTATGAAAAAGATCAAACGGATCCTTGAATTTATTATCGCGTTGCTTAACTTTTTGTTTCACTTTAAACCTATGCCGGATGAAGAAATTCCAACTGTTATTGCCCCTTTTCCGAAAAATAGTCTCCCGCCTGTTCCGCCACGGGATCGACCTCTATTTGAGGATATCCCTTAGGGTACGGTGCAGGGTGCGGTAAAGTCAGACAAACTTCTCCCTCTTCTGCAAGTTCAGGAGGCCGATCAGCATCCAGATGATGCTGGCGGCTAAGAGGAAGATGCGGCTTTTGATGATGATGCCTTCCCAGATGACCGGCAGGAAGTTGCGGGGAATGGAGAAGGGATTGAGAAGGATGTTCCAGAAGGAACGCTCGATCAGGGGCGTATTGCTGAAGATCAGCAGGGCAAGGCCGATGATAATCATCAGGACGGCAGTCCCGTTGCCGCTGCGGGTGATGGTGGAGAACATAAAGGCGAGGTTCCCGAAAAAGAGGATCGGAAACATCAGCTGCGCCGACATCTCGAGGGGATTGACGGGATAAAGCAAGAGCGTGGCTAACCAGGAGAAGACGATCAGGATCACGAAGATCGCCACATAGATCATCAGCAGGCGGACGCCCCATACCTTATATTTATAGTTGGGGATGCCGAAAAGGATTTCTAAGATCCGGCTGTCCTCATCGTTCTGGATGCCGAACACGGCAGGATAGAACACCAGCAGGACGCAGGGGAACATCAGGAGATTATAGATCAGGCCCTCGTTGATCTCCGACCGGTTCCAGGCGCTCTGGAACATGAAATAGGCAAAGAAAAGGAATGCCGCCAAGAGGAACCAGATGAATTTCCCGGCAAAGATGATCTTCAGGTTATATTTAACCAGGCGGGGCAAGAGGGATATGAATTGTTTTAGGGTCATGATGATTTATGATTTATGATTTATGATTTGAAATTTATGATTTATGATTTATGCGTCGATGATAAATCATAAATCATAAATTCTTAAATTCCTTTCAGCAAGCAAAGATAAGCATCCTCCAAGTTCGGTTCCACCTGTACCGCCCCGTCATGCGGGGAGGCGGTAGAGAGGTAACGGACGCGGATGCGGTCGTCTTTCTGGATATGGTTGACGATCCGGGACTTATCCAAAGCTTGTTCAAATTCTGTTTTATCTATGTCGAACAGCCAGACTTTTGCGGCTGCCATGCCGACCATATCGACCGGATCGCCGAAATACTTCAGGCTGCCTTTGTCGATCACGACCACCTGGCTGCACGAACTGGATATATCTTCGATGATATGAGTGGAGAAGATCACGATGCGGTCCTTGCTCAGCTCCACCAGCAGGTTGCGGAAGCGGATGCGTTCGCGCGGGTCCAGCCCGGCAGTCGGCTCGTCCACCACCAAGATACGCGGCAGGTGCAGCAGGATCAGGGCGATGCCGATACGCTGTTTCATCCCCCCGGAGAAGGAGCCTATCTTCTCGTCCTTGCGCTCGGACATGTGGACGGCTTGAAGGACATATTCCAACCGTTCACGACGCACAGCGGGGTCGACAAGGCCCTTCAGGATCGCCTGGTAATCGAGAAATTCCCAGGACGACATATTCTCGTACGTCCCGAACTCCTGCGGCAGGAAACCGATCAGGCTCTGCAACTCCTCCCGGTAGACGCGCGTGTCGAACCCGTTGATCCAGATACTGCCGTAGCTCTGTTCGAGGATGCCGCAGATGATACGCATCAGGGTGGACTTGCCCGCCCCGTTCGGTCCCAAGAGGCCGAACATACCCGTACGGATCTCGAACGACACGCCCCGGAGCGCCTTGAACGGCCGGCGGCGTTTCCCGATCAGCGGGATGCCTTTCACCATGCGGAACCACGAGCGGCGCAGCCCGGCGAAACGCCCCTTCACACGCTCGATATTGACCTCCTTCTCATACAGATAGCCGGAAGTTACATAGACGGCTATGCAGAACGCCCACAGCACTCCGACCGTCCCTACCAGATTCGGGTTGTCTAACCTGCGGAACAGGCCGAAGAGGATCAGCGGAGGAAGTCCCCAGAAGATGATCCGGTTGGCATACTTCACCGTCCGGCTCCCTTCAAACCGGACATACAGGTATTCACGCACCTTGCGCCACAGGTAGAGTGCAGCGGCATAGACCGCAAAGGAAAGAAGGAAGACCCACAGCCTGTTCCCGACAAAGAACCAGGTAAACCAGACGCCGAAGCCCAGCAGGGCGAACTGCCAGCCCAATTCCATAAAGAACCCCCGTTCCCGCGCTTTTTTCTCCAAACCCAACCGGCGGCGGATCAGCAGGCCGCTCCGCCACTGGCGGCTGACGCGTCCCGGCCAGTCGTATATCTTCACCAAGTTGCGGACGGATATATGGATATCCGCCTCCGGATCGATCACCTTCGAGCGGGCCCGGCGGAGGCTTGCCTGCATGAAATAGGTCACACCCGGAATACCGGCCAGCAGCAGCACCCCATAGACCGACTGCCACAAGAGGCTGCCGCCGTAGAGCCAGATACAGCCGGCGCCCGCCACAAAGAGCAGCCCGTGCAGCACCCACACTTTCGAGGACAGCCCTCTGTACCATTGCAACGTGTTTTCCAATCCCATGCAAACGGTTGGGATCAGGATCAGTGTCAGCAATGCCGAGAAGGAAAGGCCGCCGATCACGGTGATAGCAAACGGCGCACCGATAGCCCCGGCATACTCCGAGTTGCCCATCGCCATCGGAAACATGGCCACGATCGTCGTGATGGAGGTAATCAGGATCGGACGGATACGCGACAGCCCCGCCGTCATCAACGCCCTGTTGCGGCGATACCCGCGCCGGCGGAGAATGTTGGCATAGTCGATCAGGATAATGCCGTTGTTGACCACCACCCCCAAAAGGATCAGGAACCCGATCATCACGTTCGCATTGTTCAGCAGGCTATTGCCCGTCAGCAGCAACGCCAGCAGCGAACCGATCGCCGCCAGCGGGATGGAGAACAGCAGGACGAACGGCGTCGTCAGGGATTCGAACACCGAGGCCAGTATCATAAAGATCAGGATAAACGCCGCTAACAGCAGGAACTTGAAGTCGGCAAACATATCTTCCTCGTGAAACACCTCGACCGCCACGCCCGAAGGCAGGTTATAGCCCGACACCAACTGGTCGATATCCGACCGGTAGCCTTCGAGGAGGTCCTTCGACTCTTCGACGTCACGCGAAAAGGAGTAAAACAGTTCGATCTGCTTGTCCTGGTTCACGCGGGTGATGCGGGCACGTCCGCGGCCATAGTTGACGGAGGCGATATCCTCCAGCCTGTGCAGTCCGCCGGAAGCGCTCGGTATGCGCACTTCGCGCAGGTCGTCGACCGTCCTGTCGCGGTTCTTGTCCGCCTCCTCCTCTTCTTCCGTCCGGTTCGTCCGGTTGCGGATGATGATGTCGTAGGTATCTTCCCCCACCTTGAAAGAGCTCCCGGACGAAATCTCAGGATTGAGCGAGGTGAGGCCGGAGGCGATATTCTGGCGGGAGATGTCGTAGGAGGTCAGCAGGATCGGATCGAAGCCGAGGCGGATCTCCGGTTGCCGGCGGTTGTAGGAGACACGGGTATTGCGGATGAACTCCTGCTCGTCCAAATAATAGCGAAAATCCTCCGCCACACGCTGCATGAGGTCGAAGTCGGAGCCTTTGATCACGATCCGTTCGCGGTTATCGCCAATACCCAAGAGGCGCATAAAGCCGCCCATGCCGGACGTGCCGCTTCCACCTCCGAAAGCTCCGCCCCGGCCTCCACCCCCTCCGGCTTCGGAGAGGGATATCTCGGCGCCGTTGACGGTGCGGAGGCGGCCTTGCACGTCGGACTTGATATCCGAGATGCTGCGTTTCCCGATCCGGCGGTAATCTTCTTTGAGGACAAGCGTCAGCTCGGCATCCGTCTCGCGGATGCGGCTGATCAGGTCTTGCTTCTCCGGAAACTCGGCGAGGCGTTCCTCGATGACGTGGACGACCTGGTCGGCATTCTCCAAGGTACTGCCGGTCGGCATCGTCACATAGATGCTGAAACGGTCGCTCTCCACCTCTTTCCGGTCTTGGATATTCAGGGAGATGGAGAGGATGAGGGAGAGGAAGAGCAGGATGACGGCCCCGAAGATCGTCACTCCCGGGTTCCGCATACAGGTCTTCAGGAGCACGAGATAGATCTGCACCGGACGCTGCGTGACAGAGACTTTTTCGTAGAAGACAGTATCCTTGCTCCCCCGTTTGACGCGGGGTCGCAACGGCTCGAACCATTTACGGAAACCATTGAGACTGCCTGTCTTTTTGCGTCCTCGCGTCAAGCGCGGGGACAAGGTAGTCCTCCTCAACACCGTATAGGTGGCCATCGGGATGAAAAGGAGCGCGACGGCAAGGGAGATCAGGAGGGTCGAGATGATGGAGACGCCGATATGGTGGCCCATCAGCTTGATCAGGAAATTATCGGAGAAGACGAAGGGCAGGAAGACCGTGACCGTCGTCAGGGTGGCGGCGAGGATGGAGCGCCAGACTTCACGCGTGCCTTGCGTCACGGAGCGTTCGGGCGTGTGGCCGGCGGCGGAAAGACGGTAGATGTTCTCCAGGACCACCACGCTATTGTCCAGCAGCATACCGATCGCCAGCGCCATGCCGACCAGCGTAAGGCTGTTGACCGTAATCCCCGCCCCGTAGAAGAAATTGAAAGCCGTATAGACGGAGATGGGGATGGACAGGGCGATAAAGAACACCAACCGGAAGTTCTTCAGGAAAAGCCAAAGGATGACGACGGCAAGCAATCCGCCGACGATCGCCAGGTGGATGATCTGGTCGATATTGTCCTCCATCGTCTGCGCCTGGTTGTTCTCGACCACGATCGAGAGGTCGAGCGGGGCAAGCTGTTCGTTCAGGCGGTCGACCACCTCGACCGTACGGTGGGAGAGACGGATCAGGTTGGCTTGCGAGTCGGCAAGCAGGGAAACGGAAACGGCATCCTTGCCGTTGACACGGCTGTAGCTCGTCTCCTCCTTCATATCGAAAAAGATGGTGGCGATGTCTTTCAGCAGGACGGGACCGGGGGCGACGACGATGTTTTCGAGGTCGGAGACTTCGGTATAAGGCGAGTTGACATGCACGAAGTATTTCCCGTCCGGTTCGCTGGCATAGCCGACGAAAGCCTTCTCCTCGGTGTTCTGCGTCAGGAGGCCGCCGATAGCGGAGGGAGTCAGGTCGAGGGCTTTGCAGGCATCAGGGTCGAGCTGCACCTCGATGGCTTTCTCACGGCCGCCGTAAACGTTGACCGAGGCGATCCCGTCGATGTTTTCCAGGTCGGGCCGTATCTCTTTCTCCACTAAGTTACGCACACGGTCCGTACCGCCCGACCCGCGCACCTGGAGCGACATGAAGCCGCCGGTAAGCATCGAGACGTCGATCTTCTGCACCTGCACCGTGAAGCCTTCGGGAAGCGTGGAGGCCGTTTCGTTGATCTTCTCCTGTAGCTTCAGGGCGGTGATCTTGAAGTTCACATTCGGCTTGAAATCGATCTTGATGGAAGACTGGCGGCTGTCGATCTGGGATTCGATCTGCTCCACCCCGCCGATGGTCCCGATGGCTCCTTCGAGGGGGATCACGACCTCCGACTCCACATACGACGGATCCATATCCTGTGCCGACGAGACTTGCACGAACAGCATCGGAAGCTCCGCATTGGGCAACAGCTCGACCGGCAACTGCTTGTACGACACGTAGCCCAAGCCCGTAAGAGCAATGAACAGCATACAGATCGCAATCTTCCTATGTAGTAAAAAATTCATCTTCCCCTTTTCATTTTTTCAAATACATAATATACACACGGGATGACCATCAGACTCATGACTGTCGAAGTCACCAACCCGCCGATCACCGCGATCGCCATAGGTGAACGGAGTGAGGCGCCTTCACCGAAACCGAACGTCATCGGCAGGAGGGCAAGGATCGTCGTGAGCGTCGTCATCAGGATCGGGCGGATACGTTGCTGGCCGGATTCCACGATAGCATCCGTCAGTTCCATTCCGGACTGTTTCAACTGGTTGATACGGTCGACTAAGATAATCGAGTTGTTCACCGCAATACCGACCAGCATCACGATACCGATCACTCCCATCATGTTGATCGTCGTCCGCGTCAGGAAGAACAGCAGGATCGCTCCTACCACCGCCAGCGGGATCGTCAGCAGGATCGTGAAGGGATGCAGCAGCGACTCGAACTGCGAGGCGAGCACCATATAGACCAGGACGACCGAGAGGGCGAGGGCGAACAGCAGGCTGTTCATGGACTCCTGGCGCTTCTCTTCTTCGCCGGTGACGGTAATCGAATAGTTGGCAGGCAAATCGATATCTTTCACGGCAAGGCGTATATCGTCCGCCACCTTGTCGAGCGAATAGCCTGCACCGAGGTTGGCCGTCACCTTGCTGATGCGGTTCTGTCCGCGGCGGAAAATCTCTTTCGGAGCCTGCGAATGGGTGATCGTGGCGATCTCCTGCAAACGGAACTCCTTCTCACCGCTACGTATGACCAGGCCGCCGAGGTCGTGCAAGGTGATATCGGGAACCTTGATCAGGATGTCCCGCATCTCCCCCCTGTACTCCATCTTCCCGGATTCGAGGCCGCCGAGCTGTTGTTTCAACTGTTCGATAACCGTCGAGACGCTGACATTATGGATGCCGGCTACCGTACGGTCGACGGAGATCGTTACCTCCGGAGCACCGTCTTCGACGGACGACCGGATGTTATAGATTCCGGGAATACCGGTTATCCGTTCCATTACTTCACCGGAGATAGCGCTGATCTCGTCTAATTCCTCCCCTTTCACCTCGACCACGATAGGGGCTCCTTCGCTGCCCAAAAGGGAGCTGAGGGAGTTCTCTTCCTGTTTCAAAGTGACCTCCAGGCCTTCGGTGTTTTCGGTGGCCCGGACGAACTGTGCCATCACCTCTTCGGGCGGAACCGGGCAGGAGGGCGAAAGGATCACTTTCATGACTGCCGTGTTCTCTCCTTCGAATATATCATTCTCCGAACCGCTGCCTGGCCCGACGTGGCTGTAGATCGTACACAGGGAATCTTGCGAAATGGTATGCATCAGTTCCTCCAAATTCCCGACAGCCGAGGCGGTACGTTCCAGCGGAGTCCCCTCCGGCAACTTGATGACGGCAGAGAAGGCCTTGCTTTCGGCACGCGGCATAAACTCCGTACCGATAAAGGGAACGAGCAATCCGGCTAACACCATCAACATCAAGGCACATCCGATCACCACCCAACGGCGGTGTAACAGGGTATGCAACACAGGACTGTAGCCGGCAATCCGGATGCCGGTTGTTTTTGTGGTTTTCGTGGTTTTCACCGTAGAGACGCACGGCCGTGCGTCTCTACCACCGTCGCCAACACCGTCACCAACACCGTCGCCCCCATCCCGGCGCCCGGTAATCCGGTCGTACAGCATCGGGATCACCAATATCGCCACAAACAGCGACGATACCAGCGAGAATGTCACCGTCCAGGCCTGGTCCTTAAACAATTCACCGGAGGCGCCATGCAGGTAGACGATCGGCAGGAAAACGACGATCGTCGTCAGCGTCGAGGCAATGACCGCACCGGCCACTTCGGATGTTCCCGTAATGGCGGCCTCACGTATCGTCAGGCCTTTCTCCTGGTTACGGAAGATGCTTTCGATCACCACGATGGCATTATCCACCAACATCCCGGCTCCGAGGGCCAGACCGCCGAGCGTCATGATATTCAGCGTAAGATGATTGAAGAACATCAGGTTGAATGTGGCGATAATGGAAATCGGGATAGCCAGACTGACGATCAACGTCGTCCCTAAGCGGCGGAGGAATACGAACAGGATCACCACCGCAAGGATAATCCCTAAGACGGCGCTGCTCTTCACCTCTCCGATCGCATTCTTGATAAAGGTCCCCTGGTTCGTGATCACCTGAAAACGGTAGCCGGGCAACGCCTGCTCGATAACCGCCAACTGGCGGATCACGCCATCGACCACCTTCACCGTATTGAAACGCATCTCCTTGTAGACGGACAACCCGATGCTGCGCTCGCCATTGATGCGGACAATATTTTCCGGGCGGGCATTCTCGAAGCTGACGGTGGCGACCTCGCTCAGGAAGATCGGGGCTTTGTCCGTCGATGAAACAGACGCACCGGAAGCCCCCGAAGCAACCGTTCCGCTTGCCTCGGCCGTAACCGGCTTGTAACCGACAATAAGGTTCTCAAAATCGCTCTCCGTCGCAAACAGGCTCGAACTCTTGACCAAGTATTGCAGACCCAGCTCGCTGACGCGACCGCCGGATATGCTTTGGTTGTTCGCCTCTATCTTAGAGGAAATATCATTGATCGTCAACTGAAAGGCATCCAGTTTGTAGGGGTCCGTACGGATCGTCAGGGTACTGACCTCGTCGCCCGACAGCGTGACGTCGGCAACACCTTCCAGGCGGATCAACTCGTTACGGATATAACTCTCCGCCACCTTCCGGAGCTCCGCCATATCGGTAATGCTGCGATGCGAAAGCCCGATCAGGACGACGGGGGACTGGTTCGGATCGTGCTGCGTGATCTTGAGCTCGGTGATGTCCTTGTTCTGGGCAAAAGGGTTCATGGCTTTTTGCAAGTCAAGAAACGCCTCGTCCATATCTTTCTTCCAGGCATACTCGACCGTGATGCGGGCGGAGCCGGCACGGATCACGGACGAAACCTGCGTGACGTCGCTCTGCCGGATCGCCATCGACTCCATGTTCTTGACAAACTGCTTCTCTATTTCTTCCGGCGGACGTTCACCCGCCTTCAGCTCGATAAAGAGGCGGGGGTTATTCAGGTCGGGCAACAGGTCGACTGCCAACTGATCATAGGAGATCTTGCCCAACAGCAGGATCGCCAGTACCAGCATACAGATCGTAACCGGATTGCTTACCGCAAATTTGATGATACTTTTCATTTCTGGACTTTTACCTTTGCATTCTCCTTCAATGTCTCGAAGCCTTTCACCACTAAGTTATCGTTCTCCTTCAAGCCTTCCAGCACCTGGATGTTCTTGTCGTCTTCCAGCCCGGTCTTCAGCTCGCGGAGCAGGGCGGTGTTCTTCTCGACGATATACACGTATTTGACACGGCGGTTGGACCGGATCACATCTTTCGGGATGATGATGGCGCTGTCCGCCTTGTTCACCACGATATCGGCTTTGACAAACATACCGGGACGAAGCTTCAACCCATCGTTCTGGATCAGTATCTTCCCTTTGAAGGTACGGGTTTCGGAACTGATGGCGGGCGACAGTTCGCTGATCACTCCCCGGATCGTGTCTTCGGGCAGCGTATAATGGGTAATATAGACCGGCTGATCCGCCTTCACATACCCGATAGCGCTTTCCGGCAGGTTGATATCCATATACATGCGGGCATAGTCCATGATGCCGACTACCGGTTTCCCCTGTTCGATGCGGACATCGGACGTATAGTGGGGCAAGTCCACGATCACACCGTCGAAAGGTGCTTTGATATTCATCTTCTCCAAATTGAGCTTACCGTTCTCGTAGTCGTAGCGGGCATTCGTCACTTTCACTTCCGTATTACGCATTTCGCTAAGCGTCACACCACCTTTCTCATAGAGGGCTTTCTGCTTCACCTGTTCCTGTTCGGCTATTTCGAGACTCAATTCTTTAGCATCGATAGCGATGCCGTTTTCGTATTCCCGGTCTTCCAGGCGGACGATCAGTTGTCCTTTGGATACGATATCACCCAGTTTAAAAGGCTTGCCTGTACGGGGATTGGTTTGCAGTTTATAGAGGCCGCTCATTTCGGAGTTGAGCGTCACCCCGTAGGTCGGCTGTGCCGTCCCGGTCGTATTGACTAATTTGCTGATAGAGCCTTTTTTCAACTCCACCACCGACACGGGCGTAGCAATATCGTTCTGCGTATTCTGCGGCTGGTTATTGCAACCGGTCGCCAACAGGACAAACAACATAAGAGAAGTCATTGTATATTTCATATCGTACTACTTTTTCGTTACTAAATCTTCCATCGGGACAATAGGCACATCGTGCTCGAAGTCGTAGAGGGAAAGTATCTTGAGGTTCAACAATTCGATCTTATAATTGATAAGCGCCTGCGTATAGGCGATCTTTTTATTGGAAAGCTGGGTCTGGAACTGGTTCATGTCCATACCGGTGATATCCCCCTCCCGGTAACGGGTCAGGTTCAGGTCATAGGTACGCTGTGCATTTGCAACGTTCTGCTCGGCTATCTTGATCTGCGAAAGCAGATTTTCTAAGCTGCGCCAGGTCTGACGGATGTTCAGTTCGATGTTGACTTTGTCTTCATGGAACTCCAACTGGTTGATCTTCCGGGCTACTTCCTGCGCTTTGACACGGGCTTTCTTTTCCCCCCAATCAAAGATCGGGACACTGAAGCTGATGGCGACACGCGGGTTCTGTGTCGGGTTATTATAGATCTGCTCCAAGTGGCGGTTATCACCGATCAAGCCGAAGGAGAGGGCAATATCTCCCTTGAACTCGTTCAGAGCCTTTGTCTTGATCATGTCGAAAGCCAGTTCTTTGCTCTCGATCTCCCGCTGGCGCAGTTCCAAACGCGATTCGAGGCCGTGCCGGATCGCCTTTTCCAGATTCACTTCCACCGGCTTGATCTGCACTTCGGCAAAGACTATGATGTCTTCGTTCAGGTCCATCCCCAACGTCTGCTTCAACTGGTCTTTCGAGTTTTCAAGTGATACCTGCTGTTCTTCTAAGGAAGAGCGGGCGGAGGCGAGGTTCACTTCCGCCTGGAACAACTCATCGCGGGCAGCCAGGTCGGCTTCCACCTTATTCTTGATGATCTCATAGCTTTGCTGTGCATTGGTCAGTTCCTCCCGGGTAATGGCCAACTGGCTTTGTGCCATATAAACGGAATAGAACTGCTGGGTAATATCCTTTTCCGTACTGAGCCGTTGCAGGGCGTAGCTGATGTTGGCATTCTCATAATCGTATTCGATCTGTTGCAGTTCCATCTTACGCTTGTTATAGGTAAAAATGGGCTGCGAGAGTTGGAGGTAGAGGTCGTTGCTGAACGCCTTGTTGCTGGTCTTCGTCCCATCGATATTGGAGTTGTTATCCTGCCAACCGAAGCGGTTGATCAACGATAGGACACCATCCGTCCACAAGATCGGCTGATCCACCTGGAACGTTCCGGTCGTACTGAACCGCTCGTTCGTGTACCACTGAGACAGGCGGTTGTCGAAACTGCGGCTCTTGCTGTAATCCACCGGATTGAGGTTCAACGAGAACTTCGACTTCAAGGAAGCCCGCTGCGCAACCAGGTTCTGCTGATAACGTTCCAGGTTCATGTGGGAACGGCGCAGGGAAGGACTGTGTTCTTCCGCTATCTCCATCGCCTTATCGATCGTCAGCGAGACTTGCCCGTACGACGGGACGGACAGTCCCAGGCAGACGGCGGCCATCAGCATTATTTTTTTCATGGATAGTAATTCTCTTCGTATCATGTATCTAATTCTATTCATATCGTTTTACTATTTTGACCGCATCGGCCGTCACGCTCCGGAGCTTGCACTCGTTCGTCAGGGTGATCCGGACCGTATCGGGGCTGAAGTAGTAGGCGCCTATAGGCTCCCAACCTTCATTCGCTCTTTTCAGGTCTATATAAGCGTCTTCGTTTTCCTCATCATACTCCACCTTAAAATGATATTCCCCGCCGGCCTGCTTATTATATTTCAGTTCATTGTCTTTGGAAACATAGTAGTAAACGTCGTATTGCCCGGCAGAAGGGACCGGAATTTTCCAAGTCGCCGTCTGGCTGCCGTTGCCGCTCTTGATCACATAGGCGGACCGGATATAGCGGCCGTAGTAGGCCGCATTCGTCGTGGCCGTCCACTGCAACGGGGCACGCCAGGGAGAGACACCGGCATACTTGAACGAGGTATCTTCCACCTTGTCGAGCCACTTGGGCAGAAGCCCGACGACAGCCGGCTCGGACAGGGAGAAAAGGGGATCTTCATTGTCTACGATCACCTCCCCTTCCGCTTCGGGAGAAAAGTCAGCAACGATGAAATCGCCTTCGGCATCGACCGCCCTCTCCCGTTCTTCCCGGATGTTGGTAATCGGCAGGTTCAGGATATTCGGCAGGTTACCGGCTATCAGCGTATTCACATCCACCTGGCGGGGCGCTTCCTCCCATACCGTCACAAGCAGCTTGGTCTGGTGGGCGGCAAGAGGCAGTTTACGGCTCGTACGCGGATCGATATCCGGGCCGTAGCCTCCAGCCTGTATATCGAGTTGGAGCATACCGTCGTGATCCGAATTATTGCTGACTAATTGTTTCAGCACAAAGCTCTCCTGTCCCTTGTTCGTGATCTTGGTCACTTCAGGCTGCCCGATCGTATAGAAAGGAAGAGGCGTCGGACGGTCCCACCCGGAAATACCCGCACGGATATCGGACCCGCTGATCATCCCTAACGTATCTAACAGCGTCTCGAAGCGCATATTACGAAATTCGTTCCGTTCCAGCAGGGCATACAGGGAATCCCGGAACAGGCTCACTCCCATCTTCACTTCGGCAGGAGCAAACAGGTAATACCCTTTCAGGCTGATCGTGTTATTCAGCAAGTCGCGGTGTTCCACATCGGACAAAAGCTCCTTAAACGAATGCTTCTCCATCAGCAGGTTCGCCTTCTCGTTATTGCTGATCCCGTTTATCTCACGTTCCCATCCGTTATTATCGGATTTCTTTTGCAGATACAGTTCGACCAGCCGGTTCGTAACAGGCCATTCGGAAGAATAGATATTATACCGGAAATTATAGAGCTCGGGAAACAGGAAATACGGATTGCTCCGGGAGGATATATTGAACTTGCCCCGGCTACCGGAAGAGTAGTTATAGTTGCCCTCCGTCTGCGAGAAAATCCACAGGAAGCTGTTCATCACCCGGATCTCCGCCTCCTCCTCGCTGATCTCACGCCCTCCCCGCTTCGACCACTTCAACTGGTTTTTCTTCTGCTTGACAAAGTCCATCTGATTGAACATACAGCCCAGTTCAGGGAAAAGGACCATTTCCGGCTGCACCACTTCCTGCGCCTGCGACCAGGAACGGACGTAGCTGTAGAACTGCGCCGGGACCTCCACCACTGAAAAGCGGTCGAAGGGGTAGCTCAACTTATACGTGCGTTCGAGATTCTCCCGCAGGTTGCGGATCAACCCGGGAATCGTATCGCGGATCGAATCGAACGCCGCCTCGTAATAATCGTGTCCTTTTATATGCCAGACGCTATAGAGCGTACTGTCGCTTTCCACGCTCTTCTGTTCGTACTTCCCGATAATCAGGGAGATGGACTGATAGGGATTGTTTGCCGACTGCGAAACGGAAACCAGTCCGGGAAGCGGCTTCACATCCAGCTCGAAGCGGCTGAAATAGGTCTGCTGCCAGTCGGGGCTCTTGTCGCTATATCCCGTGCCGGGACGCGGATACCAGTAGGTTTCGGGCGTAAACAGCACATAGTCGGGTGTCTGGAAACTATATTTCTTATCGAGCTTGAGCATCTCCTTGTCATACGGCTGCTGCAAGACCTCCGCCGGGATATCCAAATAGCAGAAATCATCCTTTATCCGCCCCTCGTAGCCGACCGAGAACGAGACGGTGTCCCCCTCCTCTATCTTCCTCCCGAAATCCACCACCAGGATCTGTTCTTCCCGCTTAAAATCCAGCGGCTTCTCCCCTTCCTTCACCTCCCCGACTTTCAACCCCGGGTTCAGGCAGAAGGTAAACACCTCCGATGCGGCAAGAGCCGTCCCCTTCATCCCGACAACAGAGCGGATCGTTTCGGGCTTCTGCTCCACCGAAATATCGTACCGGTCGATCACCATCTTCGGCACATGGACATATTTATTGTTGATGCTTGTGTACAAAGCGCGCATCTCCCCCTCCCTGAGAATCGAACGCACATGCCGGTAACCCGCCGTCCCTGCCAGCAAGAACATGCAGAGCGAAAGGAACAGCCACGGATAATGGCTCCTTCTGGCATTCGGCAACCGCTTGAACAGGAAGATCGTAAAAAAGATGAAGCCCAGACCGGCAAAGAAATAGATCGCCCGGTGGTTCAAGATCAACTCCAGGCTACTGAACCCGACAATCGTCGATTTGAACAACGGCAGGTTATACACCATATAATCGAACAGGTAATAGAACTTATCCTGTATATAAAACAACGTCAGCCCGATATACCCTAACAGCAGGATAAAGGTAAGCGCCTGGTTCCTCAACACCAGCATCAGGAAGATGGAAAGGCCGATAATAAAGATCAGCGTCGGCAGGCTGATCAGAAAGAAATACACTGCATAGGCCTGCAAATCGACGGCTATGCCGGAAGCCATAAAGTTGAAAGCCAGCACAATCGCCAATATCAGCAGGTTCAGGAGCAAGAACACCCTGAGGTTCCCCCATATCTTCCCGATCACATACTCGGCATTGCTGAGCGGCCGGACATAAAAGACCTCGGATGTATCGAGCTTCTTGTCCCTTTTCAGAAATTCGGAAGAAAGGAAGACGGCGACCACCGCCTGCCCCGTGTTCAACAGCAACAAAATCAGATAAGGTATATTGGACGGGATTGCTTTCCCAAACCAAAAACCTCCGGAATCTTCCGCCAGCAACAGGCTAAAGCTCAAAATGCCTAAAATAAACGCGGCAAGCAGGGTGAAGATGCGGAAAAACCAGCTTCTCACCAATATCTTGCTTTCGTATTTGGCTACAGATCGTATGTTCGTGATAAATGACATAGGCAGGCGACCTCTTTTAATCGTTTTTCCAACGGTTCAACTTGCTTTCCATATAATAGACATAAGCGTGTTCCAGGTTCGGCGGATAGGATTCCGCGTCATATCCCTGCACCTCATCGGCCACAACCTGCACTTCCCAGCCCGTACCGGAGGGAATCGTCGAGATAACGGGGTACAGCTTATCCACCTCATGCAGTTCGTCGCCGGTCACCCGTATGCGCCACACTTTCCCCTCCGCCTGCCTCAACATATCTTGCGGGGAGCCGTAGAAGGAGACTTCCCCCTTATTCATAAGCGCCATACAGTTGCACGTACTCGATATATCCCCCACGATATGAGTGGAAAGGATAATTGTCACATCGTTTTCACTGACCTCCGACAGAAGGTTACGGAAACGGATCCGCTCTTCGGGATCGAGCCCCGTCGTCGGTTCGTCCACGATAATCACTTTCGGATGATGAATCAACGCCTGCGCAATCCCCAGCCGGCGCTTCATACCTCCCGACAACTTATTGGCATACCGATCGCGCACATCGAAAAGCCCTACGTTTTCCAACATTTCGTCCACCGCATTCTTCCGAAAAGACTTGCGGCTTATGCCAGAAAGACGCGCAGCGTAGTCCAAAAACTCGTACGTTTTATATTTGGCGAAAAAGCGGAAATCCTGTGGAAGATAACCCAATATGCCCCGTATCTCCTTGCGCTGCCGCATCAGGTCGTACCCGCAGATATTCACCTCGCCCGAAGTCGGCTCCATAAGGGCCACTAAAATCCGCATCAAAGTAGATTTACCCGCCCCGTTCGGCCCTAAAAGTCCGAACATACCGGTCGGTATTTCCAGACAGACGTCTTTCAACGCATGGTTCCCGTTCGGATACACTTTATTGAGGTTTCTAATCGATATGCTCATCAACAGGTAAATTCTGATTCATATAAATAGTGAGGCTAAAGATAGGAGTTATAATATAAAAATAGGCACGGATTACACGGATTTCACAGTTTTAAATCAAATTAAACTGTGTAATCCGTGAAATCCGTGCCGGTAAATCTATAAAACTATCTGAATCTATCGATTAATAGTTCTGTTTCATCGGTTCGAAATAAGCCTGCGGATGTTCGCATGCCGGACATTTCTGCGGAGCTTTCTTCGATTCGATAACGAAACCGCAATTACGGCACTGCCACAGGATAGCTTCAGCCTTTTCAAACACCGTACCTGTTTCAATGTTAGACAACAGTTTGCGATACCGTTTTTCATGTTCAGCTTCCACCTTGGCGATCATACGGAAAGCGACAGCAATTGTTTTAAATCCTTCTTCATCAGCAATATCAGCAAAAGCAGGGTAAAGATCAGCCCATTCTTCATTTTCGCCGGCAGCAGCAGCAGCCAGGTTCTCAGCAGTTGTGCCGATCACGCCTGCGGGAAATGCAGCAGTGATTTCAACCATACCGCCTTCGAGGAATTTGAAGAAACGTTTAGCATGTTCCTTTTCCTGTTCAGCTGTTTCCATAAACACGCCAGCAATTTGTTCGTAACCTTCTTTTTTAGCTACACTTGCAAAGAATGTGTAACGACTTCTTGCCTGAGATTCGCCGGCAAATGATTTCAGCAGATTCTGCTCGGTACGAGTACCCTTAATACTTTTTTCCATAATGCTAATTTATGTATATATAAAATGAGTTTGTCTAATCGCCCTAAATAAATAACGCTCAAAGGTAGGAAAATGTTTAAGCAAACAGCAAATTTACATATACAAAATATTTCTATAGGTCAATAGATAATATTTATAATAAAGTTTATTATCGTCCTTCACTCACCAATAAAAGATAAGAAAAAGTACCGCCAGCAATAAAAACAAAACCAATAACACCGTATTTCCCCACCGGATCAAGAAAGGTGGCATTTGACCGATTATATTACGGATCTTTTCACTTCTCAGCTCGATCTTATCTTGTTCTTCTTCCGCTTGCCGTTTCATCTGTTCATAATCTACCATAACATTCCTTTCAATTAATTACCTAATTCCAACTGATTCCGTACCAAATTATAATAAGCTCCTTTTCGTTCTATCAGAGATGCATGATTTCCTATCTCTACAATCCGGCCTTTTTCCAATACAACAATCTGATCGGCATCTCTAACCGTGCTCAACCGATGTGCGACAATCACAACTGTTTTACCTTTATAAAATCCTGTCAGATTTTCCACTATGGCCTTTTCGTTGTTGGCATCCAAAGAATTTGTCGCTTCATCGAAAAACAAGTATGACGGATTTTTATAAACTGCACGTGCAATCAATATCCGTTGCCGCTGTCCCTGGCTGATCCCCTGTCCGTCTTGTCCGATCATTGTATTATATTTCAAAGGCAGATGTTCCACAAATTCCTCAATATTGGCAATACGGGCAGCCAATAACAACCGTGCCTGATCAATCTCCCCATCATCCACCGCAATATTCCGGGCAATCGATTCGGAAAAAACATACCCGTCCTGCATAACCGCCCCACATTTACTACGCCACCAACGCAAATTAAAATTCTTCAAATCATTCTCTCCGATTTGTATGACTCCTGACGCCGGATTATAATACCCTAATAACAATTTAATCAATGTGGTTTTCCCGCTACCGCTCGTTCCGACTATCGCCGTTATTTTCCCCTCCGGGATAGTCAGGCAGACATCATCCAAAACTTTAGGGGAGCGTATTCCTTCATATTGGAATGTTACATGCTGCATAACAATACCCCGTACTCCTTCCCTATCCGTAAAACGGGTAAGCGGTCTATCCTCTGATTCTTCTTCTTTTCTCTCCCTGATTTCACTCATCCGCTCCAAGCTGATCTGTACATCCTGCCAACCGTAAATAAATTGGACAAACTGTTCGATCGGTGCATTCAGTTGTCCGATAATATACTGAATGGACAACATCATACCCAATGATAATTCACCACTCACCACAGAGGTTGCAGCTACAACCGTAATCACTATATTTTTTATTTCATTGATCAATATACTCCCCGCCTCCTGGTTCTGTTGCAATTTCATGGAAGTGATGCTGGTTTGGAACAAGTCAGCCTGTATATCTTCCCATTCCCACCTACGGCGACGTTCACAATTCTGCAATTTAATTTCTTGCATTCCATTCAGCATCTGCATCGTTTTGCTCTGATTACGTGCCCGTTGCTCAAACTCCTGATAATCCAAAAGGCGACGTTTTTTCAGAAATAGCACAACCCATCCCCCATACAGCATACTTCCAATCAAGAATATCATAAAAATCAACCGGTTGTAATAAAGTAAAACACCTCCAAAAACGACAAAACTGAATACCGAAAAGATCACTGTTAATGTCTGCGCCGTCAGGAAACGTTCCACCCGTTCATGATCGCCGATACGCTGTAACAGATCACCAGTCATTTTAGTGTCAAAAAATTGCATAAGCAATCTCATCAATTTAATCAGGAAATCCGATAACAAGGATATATTTACCCGTGTACTGATATGAAGTAAAATCCAACGACGTATAAAATCGACAGAAGCCCGGCTCAATACCAACATCAACTGTCCGGCTAAAATTAGATAAATCAAATTCAGATTTTTTCCCGCAATCCCTTTATCGACAATTGCTTGCGTAAGAAAAGGAAACAATAATTGTAGCAAACTACCTAATAACAACCCCAGCACCAGTTGAATAAAAAAACGTTTATAGGGCTTCATATATCCATATAAAAACCGGAAAGAGTTACTCCGTCTTCTCTTTTCATCTTCCTTCTGATAAAAATCCGGTGTAGGCTGCAAAGCCATCAAAACCCCTTTTTCCTCTCCCCGGCTTCTGGTACAGACCCAAGCCTCCGTAAAAGCATCATCTTCCAATTTCAACAACCCCTTTCCCGGATCAGCGATATAGTAGATGTTTTTACCGTTCCTTCTTGTCTTCACATCATACAAAACAACAAAATGTTCCTGGTTCCAATGCAAAATACAAGGAAAAGGACGCTGTGTCACCAACTTTTCCAATGTCAAACGACCACACACTGTACGAAATCCCAAATATTCGGCCGCATCGCTCATGCCAAGCAAAGAGACTCCCTCACGCGTAACTACGCATAATTCCTGCATCGTTTCGGCAGAATATTCCTTATCGTAATATTTGCTGATCATGCGCAGGCAGGTCGCCCCGCATTCCATCGCATCCGGTTGCTTGATATATGGAAAGTCGTTTATCATCTGGGGTGCATATTACTCCATAAAACAAATTTTTCACCTCCACTAACCGAACGGCTATAAGAATCCAAGTAACTGTCTACCTTTCTTAGACCGACAACCCAACTGAACAACCGGTAAAACATCTCGTCATCGATCTCCATCGGTTCATAAACAGTTGCTTTGTGATAGTGTACATGCATGGCAAACCGGCAATCGGGCTTGGCAACCCTCCGTAATTCTTTGGCAACCTTCTCTAAGCAATCCACATGATCGATAGCATTTACAGATATGATAGCATCGAAAAAACAATCTTCCACAAATATCTGTTCTGCCGGATCATTTATAAACACCACATCCGCATATAAATCCTGCGGAAAGCCCAACATGCGATATACCGGATTCAGAGGGTCCAAACAAAACAACCGGCAATCATCAAAACAAGTTCCGCTCGGAACAGGCCCCGCACCAACATCCAACACTTTTTTTCCGGAAAAAGCGTTAGGTGACAGTCTCAAAGATTCCAAATATTTAGGCTTCTGATGCAATTCTGTCCATGTAAGAATTGCCGACATTTGAACCGTATCCCATTCTATACATTGTTCCGGCAAAGGAGAAGGCGTAAAATACAACCGAGGAATCTCACCTTATATACCACCGGATATAATTGTAAATTTCATCCTTCCAGAACAAGGCTTCGGAAAGTCGTTTCTTTACCCCCGGCAAAGATTCCGGAATTTCCATATTTCGGATATACCAAGAGGAAACATCATCCGGCAACTCCCGAACAAGCGCTTCCATATAATAATGCTGGACATCCGCTGTCTTCCGCATAGATATAATCCCTGTCATACAATTCACGCCTGTTCTTCGTCCGCATAAAATTCTCTACCGCTTGCCGCCTTATGATCACGGACGGATGAATAAGAACATTATGATAAAGCAATCCTACCCGTATATCGACATCCTGTTCAGACGTCCTCAGCAATTCGTCACTTGCTCCGAAAGTTCTTGCCCAACTACCGCAAACAGCGATATCGGGATGTTCCTCCATAAAACGAAACTGTTCGGCCAAGCGGTCCGGAAACATCTTATCGTCTGCATCCATCCGGACGATATAATCTCCTTTCGCTACGGAAATACCCTGATTCAACGAAGCAATAAAGTCATGCTGGCAACGGTACAAATGAATCCGTTCATCCGCATACTCTTGTATAATCTCCACTGTATCATCTGTAGAACCGTCATCCATTATTACCAGTTCAAAATCATTGAAAGATTGTCCCAAAATACTGCATAAAGCATCTTCTATACAGGATGCCCCGTTATAAACAGGCATTACGATACTTATTTTCGGTATAGATATATTTATCAAATCCTGCATACCGGTATCTGGTTTAAAGATGAATATTTGCCATTAAAAGAAAGGAACGAATCGAAATCCCTTGTCCGTATGCCGTCATAATAACTTCGCAACCGTTCTATTTCGTCCAAATAATCCAAATAAATCATTTGGGCATCCCGGAACAATGTTCCCGATTCTTTCCGGATCATGTTATAAATTCTCTCTTTATGATCTTCCGTGAACAAAGTTTCTAATATCAACAACTTATTAAACAATATCTTTGGCTGGTCTAACGAATAGGGTGGAATATCCCTGAACTTATGCCCGATTTCAACATCTTTCAGCAGATAGCAATAGCCACCTTCCAACCAAACTTTAATGCTCAAATACGTTTCATCATATCCGAAATTCAAAAGCCCATCCAAGCCTTTCAAATATTCCCAGTAAGATTTGGCTCCGGCATAAGAAGCTCCCAATATGCAAGGGATCTTTACGACTTTTTCATCCGGGTGTATATCTTCCCTTATCCACTGAGGTAATAAAACCTGATTATCCATACCGACAAAAGCTCCAAAAGACGGCTTGTTTTGTATCAAATTTCCCTGGACATCCAAAGGCCTGCATTTGCAACAATAAATAGCCCGTTCATCCTGCTTTAAATTTGATAGCAGTTTTTCCACCCACTGATCGTCGTAAAATCGCATATGCCCGTCTATAATCAGGAAATATTCGGTCTGTATATTCCTCACCCCGATATTCCGGGATTCGGCGACACCTCTCCGATGATCGTTCCTGATATAGGATGTACCGAAAAACTTCGACCATTCTTCATAATCATACCGATCATCCGACCAATCATTGACTAACAAAATATCCACACGTTCTCCTGCCGTATGACGAATGCTTGCCAAGGTTTTGTAAATCTCCCGACCTTCATTCAAAAATGGGATGATAACTGTCAGTTCATTCATTACATTATTCAGTTTTCAAATTCTCTACTGGATTTAGATTAGCCACACGCCAAGTTAAAGTTGTAACAATGAAAGCCGTTATAGAAGATATTATCAGAAATACAACCACAAAGACCCACCAATCTAAAGATATCTTATAAGCGAAATTTTGTAACCAATAAAGCATGCCATAAACAGTTATCGGAACGGCCAGAACAAAAGACAGAAGCAAAATCCGAAAATAAGCGGCATTAAACCGCTCAATAATCGAAATTGTTGTTGCTCCATGTATTTTGCGCAAGCTAACCTCTTTACGCTTATACTGACTGTCAAAAACAACAATTCCTATCACTCCAAAAAACGAGATTAAGATAGAGACCAAACTAAACAAGCTAATCATAAGATTCAAAGATGTTTCTATTTTATAAGTATTATCCAATACATAGTTAAACGGATAAACATTTACTTCGGAAGACGGATCTATCATCTTGATCCCCTTACGAATATCAGCAATAGCTTTATCAATCATCACTCCTTCTTGCACACGCACATACGCATACTGCGAACTACTGTTTTCATCTCTTCTGGATAAAATAAAAGCCATAGGTTCTGTCACATTCCGAAATGAACGATATTTTATATCCGGCATAAAACCAGCGATAACCCCATCTTGATCCCCCATCTTTAAATGATCGTTCGTATTCAAACTATATTTTTTACAAGCAATATCATTGAATAAAAATGTTTCTGTTAACTGCAACTTGTCTTCTTTTCTAAAAGTACGCCCTTCTGTAATCGGGATGCCCATTACCTCAGGAAAATCATAATCGACCCACATTGCCTGAAATTGTATTTCATTTTCTTTGTGCACGGCAAAACGACCCGAATAATAATCAGACCCACAAAACAAAACACTGGTAAAGGATATATTTTTAATAGAGCTAAACTCCATCCATTTTTCTTTCAACACGGATAATCTCTTATTCAAATTTTGATCTAATTCAACAATAACAATCAGATCTTTATCAAATCCTAATGAGCCATTCTTCATAAATTTATTTTGCAAGAAAATAAAGAAAGATGCCATAAATAGTACAAAAGAAGCCGCAAATTGAAATCCAACCATCCAATTCCGAAACATCCGTCCAGTCGGAGACAATGCGAAAGACCCCTTTAAAACCAATGCTGGAGAAAAAGATGTCGCATACAAAGATGGATATAACCCTGCTAAAAAAGCAATCGTTAATGGTATGAAAAACAATTTTACAACAAAGTGCCAATTAGCAGACAATGAAATATCAGGCTTGATCAAATCAGCAATAGCACTATCAGAAACCATAAAAACCCATAACATACTTAACAAATATGCCAGCATCGTTACAACAAGAATCTCTTTTAATATAGCCAAACGCAAAGATCGATCTGATCGTCCCAACACTTTCTGCACATTTATACTTTTTATCCGAACCGGAACTACAGCTATACAATAATTCATAAAGTTAATAGCAGCAATCACCAAAATAAGAAAGGCAATACCAATTAAGGTATACAGTATGGCTCGACTTCCTTTTTCGGTATGAGAATCAAAATTCGTATCTGTTTCAAAATAAATGTCGCTTATATTCGTAAAGAAAAGTTCTCCACGGCTCCAGTCATAATTCTCATCTTTAAATGTCTTTTTAAAATTGGCTAAAATTTCATCTCCGACCTTAGCATCCGTCAATTTCACAAAAAGTTGATAATTCAGGTTCATCCATTCTCCTACATCCCGAGTTTCCGGTAATATCGAATAGATCATATTTTTAACAACAGAATTTTCAGGAAAATCCTTATAAACAGCGGCAACAGTCAACAGATCGTCACCGGCAACAATAGATTGGTTTATAGCAGATTCGTCTCCGAATAGTTTTTTCGCCATAGATTCTGGAATAGCCCAACTATTCGGAGCCATAGCGGAAAGATCCCCTTCTACGACTTCAAAATTAAACAACTTAAGATACTGCGGATAAATTTCACGTATAGATTCAATATAAGAGAACTTATCTTCCCCCTTTTTTATATCAAAAGAAATTTTTCCTATATATCCTCTAATCGGAGCACCGATCTCTACCATAGAAGAAGACTTGAGAAACTCATCAATCATAGGTCGAGCAAAAAGAACTCCTGCCCCTTTATCAGCCAAGCGAATCTCTAATCGAAAAATGCGATCTCCATCTTTGTGAAAACCGTCATACCCCCATTCATATCTAATCTGGAACATCAACAATACAAATGCAGCAAACGCAATACTTAGACAAAAGACATTCGAGACAAAAATCATCTGATGTCCTTTCGGGGAAAGAAAAAGATTCTTTAGATTCTGCATTATATTATTTTATTGATTCACATTATTATATCGATCATATAGAAGTCTATTATTATATAATAATTCTATATATTCATTCAATTCCATTTCAAGCGCATTAAACATGCACACACTTGATATATCTTCCTTATCTTTCAATTCCGATATTTTTTGAGAACAAGGTCCCATACAAACTGGAAGCATTCTGCAAGATAAACATTTTTTGTTTTCAAATGTTGCTTTTTCAAATCGCTTTTCAAGATCTTGTTTCCATTGTATATCACCATTTTCCAATAATGTTCCTTCCCTCTTTTCTGAAATAAAATCTCTTCCTGATACAATTTACATCTATTAAGCAGTAGTTACACCGCCACAACCACACTTACAATCACAATTACCATTGGTTGAGCAACCACAATTGCAATCGCAATTACAATTGCAATTACCATTAATAGAGGTTACTCCCATACCTCCTTTAACCAATCGTAATTCATCGTCTTCCAGAATCAGATCTTCCAACGGAAGACTCAATTCATCTAACTTAAATACTCTTTTATTCATGATTTGCACGTTTTAACCGTTAACAAAATCTACATATCTACTTTCGCGCACGAGGAATACTCTAAAAAGTTTTTAAACGTTGTAAATATACAATTATAAACCAATAAAACACAATTTTAGAGTAATGATCAGAATATAATATTCTATCTAACAAAGTCTCCATAAAGATACCCTCCCCACTGATTTCTCAGCTCAAGCGTATAGATCCCTTCTTCCCAATCGGTAACAGATATTCCGATATTAGCTGTCTGTGTAACAGGGATGTTTTGCTCGTAAACGATAGTTTTATTTTTTACGATAGTAACGGTAATATCGGAACGGAGGGTCGAACTTTGGATAAATAAGAGGTCGCTCGTGATATAAGCAGAAACGGGCATGGAAGGTGAAATGCTTCTCCAATTATCTTCCCAGTTACCATCTAAAACAATTTTAGCCCCGGATCCATCCGCATATCCTGAAAATCCGACTGACATACTCAATAAAAATGTTACCATCACGCGCGTGGCCCATGTCATAATTTTTTTGTCTGTTCTCATAATATCTTCAATATTTTAATGATTAATTCATATTGTAAAATTATCCATATAGATTATGAAAAACAAGCAAAAGACCTGTACTAAAGGCGGACACACATATACAAAACAAAATTGGTAATATACTATTTATTAATATATTACCAATTTCCCAAAAATCAAAGAAGCGGACATTCACTTTCTAATACCCCTGTAACCACATATCCAACGATTCCTTTTCATCTAAATCCAAACCGATCTGCTCTTTTATCCGTTCTTTCATGCGCCGTTTACGCTTCGTCACGGAAGCTGGAGAAATTCCTGTCAAGGTAGCAATCGTTCTATTATTCAAATGAAGTTTTATCAGGCAACAAATTTGAAGATCGCTTTCAGTCAAAGATGAGAACTGTTCGCGTAAACGAACTGTATAATTATCATACAAGATATCAACCGCTTCAATAATATCTTCCCATTCACCTTGCGTTTTGATATATTTTGGAGATAAACGAAATTCTTTCAATATAGTTGTCTGTTTCATCAATTGGTCACATAAGAACTTCTCTCTATCACGTAAACGGATATTTTCATCTGTGAGTTTCTTATAATCCTCAAGTTCACAGTTTTTTTGTTGTAACGATTGCGTGAACTTATCGATATTTTCCTGCAATGATTTATTGGCTTCTTGCAAACTATTATTCTGGTTGTGCAGACTTTCTATTTCAGACGATTGTTCCTTAATCGACTCTTCCCAACCGGCGTGATTGGATATTTCGCCGGACAATTCTTCTATGCGTTTTTGATTTCTACTAATTTTCAAATCATTTTCACTCAACTGCTTAGTATACTCAAGTAGTAAAACCTTATTTTCTTGAATCATACGCTCCCTTGTCAACAAACGTCGTTGATAGATATAAACAAGTACCACTATAGCCAAAAGCAATAAAGATAAGATCAAAAGGCTACTCTTCAACAGTTGGCTTTTTTCCAACTCCAAAACCATCTTTTCGTTTTTCAATTTTTCATGATCATACTTTGCCTGGATCTCGGCAACCATGCGGCTACGGTTGATCTGATCCACAGAATCACGGCATAGCCAATAATTTTCATTATATTCGATTGCCTTTTCAAAGTTATGCATATCCTTATGCATTAAATACAAATATTGATAAGCGCTCCTCTTTGTATACATATTCTTTGTAAGAAGAACCTTGTTCAAATAGAAAGACGCCGAATCATATTTATTCAAATATCTATATGTATCTCCTAACACTAAATAAGTTTGAAGTATTGTTCTTTTATTATCCAACTTTTCATTTTCAGCCCTTTTTAAACAGGTAAGAGCCATTTCATATTTCCCTATGGCTTTAAAAATTCCTCCCAGTTCACTTAGAGCCGTCCCCAAACTCTTTTTATCATTTGCCTGTTCCGAAATATCGATTGCTTGTTTATAAGATGATATAGATTTATCCCATTGTTCCATGTTTCCATATATTCTTGCCAAATAAACTAAAGAACCTGCGATATAAAAACTATCCTGAGATTGTTTTGCCAATTCATGTGCTTCCTGAAATGCCGATAAACATTCCTCATTAAGACCCCGATAAGCATAAATCATCCCCAAATTAGAATTTATCAAATATCCCAACCGGTAATCCTCCGTCTTCTTCACCTCATCTGCCGCACGCAAATAAAATTCCGTAGCCTTCTCTACTTCACCTAAATCTTCATTTACACGGCCCTCATAATTCAAAACCAAAGCGCTTCGATTTGGATGTTCCTGTTTCATAAAATAATTATAGGCCACATTGATTAGTGAATCGGATGTATGTTTCACGTAATTCTTATCCCGTGCCTGTACCAGCAACAAACTCCAGGTTGCATTTTGCAATTTATCGGATGGTGAAGGAGGATTCATATTTTCCAACAAGGATAATGCGCTGTCCGGATAATCATACATCAAAGATTCTGCACGGGATAATTCCGGCAAAAGTTCTATTGTTTGACGGTTGGTACAAGCCGACAGATAAACCAAAAACAACAAGAGTAATATATTTAAGGCGTTTTTCATATATACAGTGTTTACTGTAACAAATGTAATGAATTTTTAAATAAACGCTTACTTTATACAGGGAAATCGCATCAAAAACCTCATTTCCAGGTAAAAGCAAATCTGTCTTTTTGATATATTAGATTACAATAAGTCCTCCCAAAAGGAGGATATTCGTATTTATCTATTATCCAGACACTTGTATTATTACGAGTTTCTTAAAAAATATTACCCTTGCGGGTAATTTGAAATAATAGGGGTAGAAAACCAAATTATATGCGCTACTGTTTCGATTCAGACCAATGGGTATTTTAGTGAATCGTACAATAAGTAATAGATGACAATAATAAGCCAATTGGCACATTATCCGATTAGCTCATTATTGTTAAGAAACGAACTGTACTTTGATGCAGTTGCCCTGTCCCTTACATTTATATCTAATCCAGCTTGATAAATTATTTTTTACAATAACCCCTTCATTCTCTATTTCAACTGAAAAACAATTCGATTCCGGTTTGTCTTTTAGTCACCGAAATCCTCTTTCTTATGACATAGCAACGAAAGACCACTGCAACTTGTCATAAAAAAGTAGCATTCATTAGACTCTAATCTCTATATTCCTTACATTTCGGAAAACCTCAACTCCCGGAGAATCGAATATTCGGAAAGTAACTGGTGAGTGTACGGGAATATGCGAAGGAGACAGGGGGCATTTTCGGAAAATCAGGCGACTCATTTCCACGACGACCGTCTTCATCGCCATGACGACCGTCTTCGTTGCCGCGAGCTGCCGGGTTCACTACCAATGAACATTGACTTCACGGCAATGAAGACGGTCGTCGTGGAAATTTTCTGCGCACCTCACGGAAACCAGCCTCTTAAAACCGCTTTTTTGATTCGGAAACAACAGTCCGGAATACATTTACAAAAGGCTGTTCCGGCTACTTTTGATTGTTTTTTACAATAAGGGGGATCGATGAATTATGATAAGAAAAAACATATTTACTTTTTTTGTAACTTTGCAGCACTTTTAATCAATCAGGCAAAAAGATGAAGAACAAGTTTGATTTTCAGCCCAAGTTAATATCGGCGCTGAAAAACTACTCTAAAGAGAAATTTATGACCGACCTGATGGCCGGTATTATTGTCGGGATCGTGGCATTACCACTTGCTATCGCTTTCGGTATCGCTTCGGGGGTAAGCCCGGAAAAAGGATTGATCACGGCTATTATCGGAGGGTTTATCGTATCGTTGTTAGGAGGATGCAATGTGCAGATAGGCGGACCGACAGGTGCGTTTATCGTAATCGTTTACGGCATTATCCAGAATTTCGGAATTGAAGGACTGGCCATCGCTACCGTGGTCGCCGGTATCATACTGGTAATTATGGGAGCGTTGAAATTAGGGACAGTCATCAAGTTTATCCCCTACCCGATAGTAGTCGGTTTTACCAGCGGTATCGCCCTCACTATTTTCACCACACAGATGAAAGACCTTTTCGGGTTGACGATGGATAAAGTCCCTGCGGATTTCATATCCAAATGGATCGCCTATTTCGAACATTTCGATACGGTAAACCTATGGTCGTTGCTGATCGGGCTTGCCAGCATCGTGATTATAGCCGTCACACCGAAATTTTCTAAAAGGATACCGGGTTCGCTGATTGCCATTATTCTGATGACAGTTGTTGTCTATGTCATGCGCTATCATTTAGGGATCACGGGGATCGAAACGATCGGAGACCGTTTTACGATCAATGCTTCCCTACCCGGTCCGGAACCGATCAACTTCAATATGGAAACGATCAACCTCCTGCTTCCCGCAGCATTCACCATCGCGATGTTAGGAGCGATCGAATCGTTGCTGTCTGCTACGGTGGCCGATGGTGTGACGGGAGACAAGCATAATTCCAATACCGAACTGATTGCACAGGGGGCTGCCAATATCATCGTGCCTATTTTCGGCGGTATTCCCGTCACCGGTGCGATTGCCCGTACCATGACGAATATCAATAACGGCGGACGCACTCCGGTTGCCGGCGTCATCCATGCAATCGTGTTGCTGCTAATCTTGCTCTTTCTGGGTCCGTTGACCAAGCATATTCCGATGGCCTGCCTGGCAGGCGTATTGATTATCGTTTCTTATAATATGAGTGAATGGCGTACGTTCCGCTCGCTGATGAAGAATCCGAAAAGCGACGTGTCGGTGTTGCTGGTGACTTTCTTCCTAACGGTTATCTTCGACCTGACGATCGCGATCGAAGTCGGATTGCTTATCGCCATGTTCCTCTTTATGAAACGTGTGGCTGAAACGACTCACGTATCGGTAGTAAAAGATGAGATCGACCTTTCGGACGATGGTGAAATCCGTCATGACGAAGAGGTCCTTTCCCTGCCTAAAGGCGTGGAGGTATATGAAATCGACGGGCCGTTCTTCTTCGGGGTGGCCAGCAAGTTTGACGATATCATGCACAATATGGGTGACAAACCGAAGATTCGCATCATCCGTATGCGTAAGGTTCCTTTTATGGACTCGACAGGTTTGCATAACCTCGAAAACCTGTTCCGTATGTCGCAAGCCGAGCATATCCACATGATTCTTTCAGGGGTGAACGAACAGGTACGCCGCGTTCTTGTCAAATCGGGTTTCGACAAAAAGATCGGAACGGAAAATATTTGCAGCAATATAAACGAAGCGGTGGCAAAAGCGTATGAAGCAATAAAATAATCACAAATAAAAAAACAACCAGCTCCCGTTCCTCTTTTTCCGAACGGGAGCTATTTTTTTTTAAGATAGGAGACAAAAGGTAATTTTTGTACGATTTACATCACATAAACACTATATGAAGAAAACGATCTCCTGATTTATATTTATCCTTCTTTGCTTTAAGTACAAATTCCTTTGCGATCGTTTCCGCATCTTCAAAACTAAATCCATTTTCCGGCTGGCTCCAATACCAGAGCTGCGGTACATTTTTTTTGCTATTCGGTGATTCCATTATTTTATATATTTATCTAACTTTATCCATAAGACTACAGAATATGGAAAAACCCCTATCCGGATCAGAAATAAATATTACATTTGCCAATCATACAATCAATTCATAAACATATGAACAAGAAGATCCTACTCTCGTTAATCAGTTTATTCCTTTCATTAATAGGAATAACTTTTCCGGAATCTGTTTATGCACAAATCAGCGAAGGTGGAACGCCCGCATCCTTCAAATATCAAAACACGCTGAAAAGCGATCTGCCAACCGTACAAATTCCTGTCAATTTCAGTGTGGAAGATCTGAAAACAGTCGACAGATGGCAGGTTAGCCAGGGGGCGCCGCTGAAAGTGGGAACTCTTATCGATACGGACCTTACAATAGATAATTCCGGCAACTGGACGACTTTGCCGGATGGCAATAAAATATGGCAATTGCGGATACAGGCAAAAGATGCCATAGCCCTGATGTTAAGCTTCAAAGACTTTTATATCCCTGAAAATGGCAAACTGTTTGTTTATAATGCAGATAAAACCCAGGTAATAGGTGCTTTTACCTATCAGACCAATCCGCCGACAAAAGAATATGCAACGGAATTTCTGGCCGGTGACGACATTATTCTCGAATATGAAGCAGGCAACGATACTGGCGAACAACCCCGTATTTCGATAGATGCGATCGGATACGGATACAACCATCTGTACATTTCCCGTACGAAAGCCGATACCGGTCCCGGCGCTTCCGGATCTTGTATGGTAAATATAAATTGTGAAGAAGGAGATGCTTGGCAAACGGAAAAGAATGGCGTATGCCTGATGACCCTGATCATCGGACAGTATATTTACTACTGTTCGGGATCGTTGGTCAATAATACGGCAGAAGATCTAAAACCTTATATTCTTTCTGCTTATCATTGTATCGACCTGGACGAAGCTGTTACGCAAAGCGATCTGAATAAATATACCTTCTACTTCCATTTCGAACGTACAAGTTGTGAAAACACATCGGCCGCCGCTTCCTATAAAACGATAACTGGTTGCAAGAAGGTGGCCGGAATCCCGATTGACGGCGGATCGGACGGCTTACTGCTGCTATTGAACCAAAATATCCCGGAACATTACAATGTCTATTACAACGGTTGGGACAGAAGCAACACGGCTGCCAAATCAGGCGTAGGCATCCACCATCCGGCAGGAGACTATCAGAAAATATCGACTTTCAGCAAAGAAGCGACCTCCGGAACCTGGTATGGCGTAGACACCACAATCGGGGCGGCAAAAGCTCACTGGTACGTTATATTCGACCAAACTGCCAACGGACATGGCGTGACGGAGGGCGGTTCGTCCGGCTCTCCCCTGTTCAATCAAAACAAATTGATTGTCGGGACACTTAGCGGCGGTTCTTCTTCGTGTGAAAAACCAAACCTGTCCAATATCTACGGCAAATTGTACTACCATTGGGACCGATACAGCCAAGCCGACACAGCCCGCATGGACATTTATCTGGATCCGGACAAAACGGGCGCCACCCAATTGCCCGGCCGTTATGCCACAGCTCATAAAGCGGCTCCCACCGACCTGAGTCTTTCCTATAAGAACGGAGAAGTACAATTAAGTTGGAAAGCTCCCGCCTCGGAATCGGAACAACCTGTCCAATATGCGATCTATAGAAACAACACATTATTGGATTATGTAACCGCCACTTCCTATGCAGATAATAATCCGGAAACAGGTACGCAACTCTACAGTGTATCAGCTCTCTATGCCGACGGCAAAGAATCCTCCGTTGTATCGGAATCTATTTATGTGTATGAATTAAAAGTACCTACAGATATAACTGCCACAGTCAACGACAATAATGTAAAAATAAATTGGAAAGAACCGGTCTATCAACAAATGATATATTGGGGAAGCGGTTCAGGCTATATGCGTATTGGTTTTGGCCAACCATTCTATTTTGGCCAGAAATGGGACAAAAACGATTTGGCTGCATTAAACAAAAACCTGATCGAATCCGTAATTTTCATTCCTGTCGAAGAAATCCCCTATTCGCTGTTGATTACTCAAGGCAACCGAAAATATACACAGGATCTGGATAATCTGTCCACCAACGAAACGAATGTAATAGAATTGAAAGAACCTTTTGTCATCGATGCCTCAAAGGAATTAATCATAGCTGTACACGCTGCAACAGATAAAAAAGATATTTATCCGGCAGTTCTCGATGAAGGGCCTGCCGTAAACGAAAAGGGAAATCTTGTTTCCTTCGATGGGGAAACTTGGGAATATCTATATGAACCTTCAGAAGTGGAAGATGAGAATTTCGATAATAATTTCTTATTAGCAGCAATTGTCAGTTCGGAACAGAAAGAAATTCCTGTTACCAAAGCAATATCGGATAGTAGAATCATATTAAGCAAATCATCGGCAAAACCTCTGTTCGCAAAAAGAACGGAATCGAATTCTTCACTCCGAAGTACTGAAGCTACGGCTTTCCCTGAAATAACAGGGTATAACATTTATCGTAACGAAATCAAGGTAGGTAACATATCCGACAAATCCATTACTGAATTTACGGATAAACAGGTTCCGGCAGCCCGTCTTATCTACCAGGTATCTGCTTTATACGGAGACAATGAAAGTAAAAAAAGCGAAGCAAGTGCGGAAATAAGTGTGGGCAACGAAAATATTCAGCTTTCGGAAGTAGCCATTGCTCCTACTTCATTCACCGACCAAATACAGCTAATCGGAAATGAAAAAGTAAATCTTTTAGAGATTATTTCAGCCGATGGCAAATCCGTTATCAAACAAAAGAATCCGGAAGCGATCATTTATACCGGTTCTCTTCCTGCCGGTATTTACATCTTCCGCCTCCATACAGATGGAGACATAAAGGTGATAAAGGGCCTAAAACAGTAAGAGGAGCTTTCGCACGGTGCGAAACGTTCAAAAACAGATTTTGAAGGATTCGCACCGTGCGAAAGCTATACCAACTATCTTTTTAAAAAAAATCAGGCTGAGACCGTTACATCAAACCCTTCTTGACGGGCACGGTCGGCAATCGCTTCCAGTTCTTCTTTCGTAACCTTTTTCAGGTTCTTTACAGGCGTTTCGCGGTCGATTGTATAGATCATGACCTGCTTAGGCTTAATTTGCTTCAGAGCCTCCAGCCAGCCGGAAATTTCGTTTTCGGTCGTATTTGTCACGCTTTTGCCATCCACCTCCCCTTTCAGGAACATGGTCTGGATAATGAGATTGCCATTAAAACGGCAAAGTTGTTCCAACAGCCGGTCGAAAGTAAAGGCCGGGGAATTCGGAGCATTCAACTGGCCGATACGACTGTCCGATATGGAATCGAGTTTCAATATATTATCTTCGATCTTATTCAGTGCCTTGAAAACATCCTCCTTATGAAGCATGGTCGAGTTTGAGAGCACGGCAATCTTGGCCTTCGGGAAAAAGCGGTTACGGGTTTCGATCGTATCGTCGATGATACCGGCAAATTCCGGGTGCATGGTAGGCTCGCCATTCCCTGCAAAAGTGATTACGTCGGGAGCGACACCCTCTGCCTGCATGGAAGACAATTTATGTATCAAAGCCTCCTTTACTTCCGCACGGGTCGGCAGTTTACTGCGTGTACGGTGATTCTCATTCAGCCCGCATTCACAATAGATGCAGTTGAACGAACAAAGTTTCCCGTCTGTGGGAAGCAGGTTCATCCCCAAGGAAACACCTAACCGACGACTGTGAATCGGTCCGAATACTATTTTATCAAAAAGAATTGTAGACATACTGATTTATATTTAAGTGCAAAGCTACAAAAGTTATCAGAATTTCCAGCGCAACAGCGTATATACATCCGTTTTGGCATGCCCTTCGATCTCTTCCAGGTCGGTACCGATCACGTCACGGTCGGCATAATACGTATATCCGAATTTAGCGGAAAGCGAAAGTTGTTTCACAATATCCCACCGGAAAGAAAGAGCCAACCGGATTCCCTTCCCATAAAACGAAGGCATATTGAAAACATACAAGATATTCTTTTCATAAGAGGATATCCGGGTTTGATAATTATCCGTATGAAAACCGGCCACATAAAAGTCTGTCTGAACAGGGATATCAACCGGTTTCCAACCTACGCTCTGGGCAATCATCCATCCCCGGTTCCTTTCGTCTGCTTCCGTATAACAAATGCCGTCTGCAGATGTTCGTAGCGAGACGGACGAAGAAACCGAATACAAGGCTTGCATACGTAAACGCTGTTGACGGTAAGGTTCTATATTTTCCTTTTGCTTATGTTTATAACGGACGTATACGGACAAGCTCCGGCTCGGCGTATAATCGAGTTGAAGCATATACTCCTTTCCCGTCGACGGGGCATCCACCCCGTATTTGAGCCAGGGAAAGCGGAATATATCTGCATAGGCGGATAATTTCCAATGACCGAAAGGCGTCCATTGCATCCCCATATACATTCCCTGTTCATTCGAGACAGTCGAATTTTGTGAAAAAGCATTCCCGAAAAAGGCTTGATAGCGTTTATCATAATAACGATATAATAGCAACAAGGAAAAGTAAGAGGCAGGCGTCAACTGCAAGGCATTCAGGGAAGCAACCGCTCCATTCCGGCTCAAAGCCGTCTCTCCATAGAACTTGATCAACTTATTTTTCAACAGATAATCCACACTGATATTCAGATTCCGGCTACCGCGAAAATAGAAAAGGTTATAAGGTTTCGGATCCGGTTGTATCGAATAGTTCCCGAAGGAATAAGAGAGAGCGGTCAGACCGATACATAAATCGGGAGCCGCATATCGTATATTCCCGCCAAACGTCTGCATGGGAACTTTACGTATCTTCTCCCTGTCGCGCACCAAACGATGCAAACCGTCTGTTTTAAACGAAGTAACGATCGTACTGTCCACACTTGCATCCAACTTTCGATACGAATAGAACAAGCTGATAGCTAACTTTTTCCAGTTGACGGTAGCAGCCGCTCCCCGGAAGAAGTCGTTTTCATTGGTTGAAAAATGACGGCGGAACCCGTTCGTCCTTCTTTCCGCTTGCGAGACAAGAGCGTTTCGGCTGGGAGAAAAATCATTGCTGATCACCAGGCCTTGCCCGAAAGATATTTTATAATCGCCTACGGCAAGACTTTTCAACCATTTATTCATATCTTTCAAAAAGAGGTGCATCGAATAGTAGTCATACCCTTTATGATATTCATTCCAGAAAGGTTCTCCCGCATCTTTCTCTGCAACCAGACCGAACAGGATCCGTTCATCGAATGCATACGAATAGCGAAGGGAATGGTAGAACGGTTCTCCCAGATACTTCCGGTTCGGATATTGCTGTAGTACACTGTCAGGATATGAACAATAGCCTTTCTTTTGTTGAAAACATTTGTCATATCTGATTTGTAGATTATTAGAACCCTGTTTCAACAGGTTCTTGACAGTGATAGGACGTTTATCAACTATTATTTCACCGATATAGACAAACGGGATAAGCAAAGAAATCGTCTCAAAATCGAATGATTCTACATTTTTAAGTTCATAGAGGGTTAGCATTTTGCCATAACGGGAACGGTATTCCAGTAACTTCCGTATCTGTATATCGGATAAGAAAGGGAGATGTTTCAACTGTTCCTCCGTCACCGTATTGAGTTCGAAAGGATGTTCGGCAAGGTAAGAAAGATCGGTATAAAGTGCTTCGATACGCTCTTCATCTTCCGTTTCAGAGGCCATTTCTTCTATATATTCCATCCACTTATCAACAGAATATATTGTCTGGCTTCTAAGTTGATAACCGTTTATTAACAGGCATACCAACAGGTTTATAAACATTCGTTTCATAGTCAAGCATAATTAAAAAGAATAACTCAAACCCAGTCCGGTACTGGCTCCTAATACTGGATGGTAAACAGTCGCAACATCGATCGTAAATCCCGCCAGGCGATATCCGATACCCAAAGTGGGCAGGAGAGGAGTAGTCTGTACTCCCGCCCGTATACGGAAATTTCCAAACGGAACATACTCGATCCCTGCATTTCCTGTCCATATATGCTCTTTATTACTTTCGAATGTTCCTACTATCAACAGGCTGTTAATTATCTCCCATTGAAAACCTACTTGCACGGAATATCCTGCAAAACATTTTATTTCAGTAGCATACTTATGAATAGCTACAGAAGGAAAATCCATTATCAACATTCCGATCAACAGTTTGTCAACGGGAGCAAACAAGATTCCAATATCTGTGGAAAGCTGTTTCGGTACTTCTTCATACAACTCTGTCTGTAGCATCTTATATTGGAAACCAATACCGATCTTCCACCGGTCATTCAACAGCTTCCCTACCGACAAACGAAATAGTGTTTCCCTATACTGGTCATATCCGAAAGAAGAGATATCAACACCTGCCGACAGCAACGAATTAGGATAGACAAAACCAACTCCCATCGTTCCCAACTCCTTTACGCCATAGCGATTAAAGTATTCGAAATGAAGAACTTTATCAGTATGCAAAGCCACCAATGCCGGATTGAATAAAACAGATTGCGTCACCCCGTTTCCTCCCATTCCCAAACTACGGATATCAGGGATACGAAGGTTATCAACAGCGTGAATGTTGATAGATACAAAAAACAACATGAATAAATTTATCGATTTCATAGCAAGGTTTTGTTTAAATCATCAACTTTCAGGATTATCTCTTTTTAAAACTTTCTTATCCTCATTTTCTATTCTCTTCTGAACTTTCCTCACATCTTCATCAGGAGACAACTGTTCAGGATGAATTCCTCTTTTCAGTAGCATATCCCGGACTGCCGAATTATTATCAACATGTTCTTTTTCAATGGGAGATTGTCCGTATAAATCTTTAGTTTGCACATTAATATTTGTCATTTCGGCAGCCAAATCTTTTGCTTTAATACTGACAGTCGGGAGAAAATCGGCGACCGGACGACCGGAAGGAACTCCCATTTTCCTTTTCAACATCTGTGTGTTCATATTGAACAGAGCCTGGTCGCCTTTTGAACGGATAACGGCAAAGCCTTTACTATCAATTCCCCGTTCATACAATATGCCGGACAGTTGTTTTTCTGTTTTACTCAGTTTTTCACGTGCTTTTACACGTTCATAATCCAAAAGGCGTTGTTCAATTATCTCAGCCTTACGCGTTTGCACGGCAAAATAAGTTTGGGCAAAAGCTATCTGAGGCTTTCTGCTGTCTCCATTTTGGGCGATTAAATAGCAGGCATAGCGCGTTAATAGGATGTCATCTATTTGTTTTTCAACACCATATCCTATAGAAACCATTTTCCCGACGTCGGGAAAATGGTTTTGTATTTCTTCTCCTGCATGCCTACATGCCTCCTTTGCTTTTACTACTACATTCTTAATAAAATTATCCCACTTTGCGTATCCCAGCAATGGCTGCAACTCTCTGGCGCTCCAGCATTCTATGCCTTCTACAATATTTGCAGCAGCTTCGAACTTATCTAATAAGTCCTTGATTTCTTCTTTTTTCATAATACAAGTTTTTTAAGTGATTATTATTTATGAACTATATATTCAGAATTAATTAAATAGAGGAAGATTACAAGATGTTTCATAGTCTGTTGATTTTAGTTGTTCGTATTGTCACAAAGATAATGATTTCTATATTATCTGCAACCTGTTAACAACTTATTTACAAGATATCTCTTTATTTTCAATAACAGATGCTATCATACCGTTTAGTCAAATTCTGTAAAACCGGTAGATGCTATTCGTAAATCAATTACTTTTGTGAGCGATGTTGAGAAAAGGCAAGTATAAAATATTGATAATATTCATGTTGTGTGCGATAGGGTCCCATGCACAAACATTGAAGATCAATACCGTTCCCGAAGGATTGCAAAAGGCTTATCTGGACGGAAAGGACACAGTGCCTGTTGTTAACCTGCGGGAAGTATTTATTTATCCGCCGGTCAAGTTCAAAAACAAACGTGAACAGGTACGTTACACCAAGCTGGTGCGTGATGTGAAACGTACATTACCTTATGCCAAAATGGTTTATGAAACACTGATCGAAACCTATGAATATATAGAGACGCTCCCGGACGAAAAGTCCCGCCAGGCCCATTTGAAACGGATGGAAAAAGAACTTTTCCAGGAATATAAACCTCAGTTGAAAAAACTGACCTTCTCACAAGGCAAACTACTTATCAAGCTGATCGACAGAGAATGTAACCAATCGAGTTACAACCTGTTGAAAGCCTATTTAGGCAGTTTCCGGGCAGGCTTCTGGAACCTGTTTGCCGGTATGTTCGGCGCCAGCCTGAAAGCCGAATACGACCCCAAAGGAAAAGACGCTATAACGGAACGGGTGGTCGTACTTGTCGAAAACGGGTTAATCTGACAACTGCTTGAAAAAATCCCAGATGATAATGCCGGTAGTCACCGAAACATTCAAAGAATGCTTCGTCCCGTACTGCGGTATTTCAATACACATATCACAGTTATCAACGACACATTGTTGAACACCTTTCACTTCGTTTCCCATGATAACGGCATACTTTTTATTCTTGTCCAACAGCAACTTGTCCAACATCGTACTACCTTCAGCCTGTTCAACCGCACAGACAGTATATCCCTGTTGTTTCAGTTTATCAACAGCCTCCATCGTATCTTTGAAATACTCCCAGTCGACAGTCTCTTCCGCCCCCAGAGCCGTCTTGTGAATCTCGGCATGAGGCGGACAAGCCGTGATACCGCACAGGTAAATACTCTCCACCCTGAAAGCATCAGACGTACGAAACACGGATCCTACATTATTTAAGCTTCTTACATGATCGAGCACAACGACCAACGGAATTTTTTTACTATCTTTGAATGCTTCCGGAGTCAGGCGGTTCAACTCTGTTATCTTTAACTTGCGCATAGCTTCATTTCTTTGCCTGCAAAAGTAGTGAATTAATGTGGATATGACGTTGAAAAGCTATTGATAAGTGGTGGACACAAAATGAAAAATAGTTCTTGCATTATTCGATTTGTTCGCTATACGTCCTCTTGTTTTTATTATGCAATAGAAGCAACGGATTATTTATTACGCCCTATCAACAGTGGTTATACACGCATCAACAGCCCTCAGCCGCTATAAACTTTTACACACCGATAGTTTTCAACCGGAAACTAATAAAGTCCGTAAAGCAAAGGAAACCAGTATATAAAACGATAAATCGGATGTTGGTATCTACTTCATAAGTCGTTTACAGCGTTTGATAACGAACCGGGCAAGTATTGTAGCACAATTGTATTAACTGTTTCAACAGGATATTATATTCATCATATTTAGATTTAAAATAAAGAATAAATAAGATTATAATAATATGATTGTGGATAACTCAAGAAGGAGGGGAGAAAGAGATGGAGAAAACGGCCGGCAAGTCTCCGGGGAAAGACGTAAGTATTTTGGTGGAAACCTGCCGGGAGTTTTTGGAACTTGTCCGGCAGGATTTTTGCATTCCCTCCCGTCTGTTTATTTGTTTTATATATGTTTCTTATGGGAAAATCAATAATGTTTTTACCTTTGCATATTATCAACTTAACAATCATTCAATACAGTAAATATGTTGGCAAACCAATCGATCGGATATATGGACGCGCCCATTCCAAAGGGTTTGGACCTGAAGGAAGAGATAAACAGGATGCGTAAAGAAAAGAACGCCGTTATCCTTGCTCATTATTATCAAACAGGCGATATTCAAGATATAGCAGATTTTGTAGGAGACAGTTTGGCATTGGCTCAACAGGCAGCCAAGACGACAGCCGATATCATTGTTTTCTGCGGTGTTCATTTTATGGGAGAAACGGCAAAGGTGTTATGCCCGGACAAGAAAGTGCTGGTACCGGACCTGAATGCCGGTTGCTCGTTGGCGGATAGCTGTCCGGCTACCGATTTTGCAGAGTTTGTAAAGCAGCATCCCGGTCATGTGGTCATTTCGTATGTAAATACGACTGCTGCGGTAAAAGCTGCGACGGATGTGGTAGTGACTTCCACCAATGCCCGCCAGATCGTCGAAAGTTTCCCGGCAGATACGAAGATCATCTTCGGTCCGGACCGGAACTTAGGCAATTACATAAACGGCATTACCGGACGCAAGATGTTGCTTTGGGATGGTGCCTGCCATGTACACGAACAGTTTTCACTCGAAAAGATATTGGAACTGAAAAAACAGTACCCTGATGCGGAAGTAATCACCCATCCGGAGTGCAAACAGCCCGTTATACAGGTTTCGGACTTCGTAGGATCGACGGCAGCTCTTTTGAAGCACACTGTTAAGTCGGATAAGAAACAATTCATTGTAGCGACGGAAAGCGGCGTTATTCACGAAATGCGTAAGCAAAGCCCCGATAAGGAATTTATCCCGGCTCCCCCCAACGACAGTACGTGTGCCTGCAACGAATGTAATTTTATGCGTCTGAACACGATGGAAAAACTTTACAACTGTTTGAAATACGAACTCCCTGAAATCTTTGTCGACGAACAAGTACAGGAAAAAGCAATCCGCCCGATCAAGAAGATGCTGGAGATATCGGAGAGGTTGGGGTTGTAAGATGCTATAAAGTATATGCTATTTAATTCGATTGAATTTTTAGTTTTTCTTCCGATCGTATTTCTGTCTTATTGGTTTTTATTTAGTAGAAGTGTAAAGCTACAGAATTTATTTGTAGTAGGAGTAAGTTATTTATTCTATGGTTGGTGGGATGGGCGCTTTCTCTTATTAATAGCTTTCACTTCTTTTTTTAGTTGGTTGAGTGGGATCGCCATTAAAAAGATCAGAAATACGTTTGGAGAAGATCAGAAATTAATACGCTTGAAATGCCGTTGGGTTGCAGGTGGAAATATTATTCTGAATCTGTTGATCCTGGGATTTTTTAAATATTATAATTTCTTTGTTGAGAGCTTTGTTGACGCTTTTTCGTTTATAGGAATTACGTTGCATACTTCAACTCTTTACGTGGTTCTTCCTGTGGGTATAAGCTTTTATACATTTCAGGCATTAAGTTATACCATTGATGTATATAGGAAAAAGCTTGAACCTACGCGGGACGTTATTGCTTTTTTTGCATTTGTCAGTTTCTTTCCACAGTTGGTAGCTGGTCCTATCGAAAGGGCTACAAATTTACTGGTGCAATTTTATAAACCTCGTGCTTTTGTTCATAATGATGCGGTAGATGGAATCCGGCAGATGATGTGGGGATTCTTTAAGAAGATTGTAATTGCCGACAATTGTGCCCTTGTTGTGAGTGATGTATTTGGAAACTACAGTCATTATTCCGGAAGTACTTTAGTGATGGGAGCAGTATTGTTTTCTTTTCAGATATATGGGGATTTCTCAGGATACTCGGATATAGCCATCGGTACGGCAAAATTGTTCGGAATAAATTTGAAACAGAATTTCAGGTACCCTTATTTTTCTTATAACATAATAGATTTTTGGCGTAGATGGCATATTTCATTGAATACCTGGTTCGTTGATTATGTATATATTCCTTTAGGAGGAAACAGATCCGGTACGTTCAAACAGATCCGGAATATTTTTATTGTATTTCTATTAAGCGGACTTTGGCATGGTGCAAACTGGACGTTTATAAGTTGGGGATTATATCATGGTATTTTATTTGTTTGTTTATTATTACTAAAGAGAAACAGACAGGAAGCATCTCATTTGTTTAGTACTGTGGTCTCTGTATTAATAACATTTGCTTTTGTAACTTTAGGATGGATACTGTTTCGTTCAGAAACAGTGTCGATGGCTTTTGCATATATTGCCGATATGTTTTCTGTATCTTTATTGAAAATACCCAAAGTCAGCGGTATCAATAATGTAGCAGCTTTGATATCTTTATTTTTCATCGTATTAATGTTATGTATGGAATGGGTGAATAGAAATAAACCTTTTGGGTTGGATTTATCCTCTGTACGAAGTCCGTGGATTAGATATTGTTTATATATGGTTATTCTCACATCAATTTATTTTTTTGGCAATAATTCATCTGATTTTATTTATTTTCAATTCTAAATGTATGAAACTGACCGGGAAAAATTTTAATAATTATCTGTATTTTACAGTCTTTATATTGAGTCTCATTTGTATATTAAATTTTCTGACTCCTTATTTATATCGGTCATTGCCTAATGATTATATACGTACTCGTCTGATCATTGAAACACTTGCCGATAGTGTTCAAAGACCAAATGTCGTTATCTTTGGAAATAGCCGGGGAATGAGTGGTATAAACGGTTATCTGTTGGAAAAAGAGATAAAAGGAAATCCTACTGTTTATAGTTTTACATCAACGGGTCAGCAAGTCAGTGAAAGTGCTTTATATTATAGCTCTTTACCAGTTTCAGTCAGAACCGTCTTACAATGTGTGGATATAGATCAATTGTCTGAATCAATAGATATGAATATGCCTAACCGGGTGGCTCTGCATATGTATGGATACAAAATGGATGCATTGACAGAGAAGTTTCTCCCGTCTTTAAAAAGTAAATTGGATCTTCCGGTTCTTTACTATAATTACGAAGCCAGAAATTGTGTGTTTACCGGCTTATCTACTATTTTACGTAATCTTCTGGATGATGATATTATTCAAAATGCTACTGAAAAAGAACTTCGCTATCCAACTTCTAAGACTTCGGATAGAAATGATATAATCTATCAACGTGATGTTGATGAACAAAATATGAATAATAAATTCTTGGACTATGGAATCGTCCCTGAATGGGAACAACTTTTGAAAGATTCTTATTTATATTTTCAAAATAGGAATATTACATACTATTTGGTGATTATGCCTTATAATCCTGATATAAAATCTTCTACGCTACAAGAAAAACAGAAAGCCCTAGAGTTATTTAAGAATACATTTAAAAATATTCCAGTAATTGATTGCTTTAATTTGCTTGAAGCTTCTGATTTTTATGATGCTATTCATCCTAACAGAAAAGGTGCACAAAAGATAACAGAACAAATTATATTACAGTTACCGTGACTTTTTAGGTTTATACAAGCAAGGTTTCTCTATATATTTCCATGATAACGTTCCTAAATAAGTACAAATGATAGTCGTTAATGCTAAAGTCAGTATCAGACTGTATTTATCTAATCCGAAATGGATGAAAGTTTGGATAACAGGAAAATGCAAAAGAAATATTCCATAGGAAAAATTTCCCATACGATTAAAAAAGTGTAGCCATTTAAAACTGTAAGCTACTGATATGATAATAGAAGCTAATGCTATCGGCTCAAATATCCTGAATACTAATATATCTCTGAATACAAATAAAAGAATACTTACTGGAAATATATATTTCATATATTTGCGAAACAAGGGAAAATATTGTAATATGATGATACCGGAACAGAAATACATCATTTGCCCGGGAAATTGTCTTTTCAGAAAATCATAGATGGCATTATGTGTCGTGTCATCCAGATAATTGCAAGTAGTAGAATATATAAAAGACAGTACATAAATGATTATCAGGCATACCAGTTTATTATACTTTTTCAGCAATCGGTAAATGATCGGAACTGTCATGTACAACATCAATTCCACTTTGATTGTCCAAAGGGAACCGTTCATGGCATGCATCGGATTGTTCTCGAAAACACCCGGTAGGTCGGGACAAAGAAAGTTTAATGTCAAGAGATTGGTCAATAGATAGGTATAAGGTTTAGAAGATGTCAGGAAGTCATAATGTGATAGTGTAGTCAGGAAAAATCCTAATATCAGGCATAACAGGATCACTAACGAATAGGCCGGCATAATACGCTGTACACGTTTACGAAAGAAAACGTATGTATCCGGTGAACGCAAAAAACTGAACATGACCAGGAATCCACTGATAATGAAAAAGCCTTTTACACGAAATCCTCCACTTACAAACCAGAAAGGATCTGTATCTGTCAATGTACTGAAATGATTAAACATGACCGAATAGGCCAGAAAGAAGCGGATAAAGTCAAAATTGTTGGCTTCTTTTACATGTGCTACCAGATTAGAATCGAGTAATACTTTTTCAGTAGGATTCATTACCTTATTTTATAATAGCTATCTTTGTTACTACACTTTCTTTGGAATCTTCTGTAGCTGAAAGTACCAGATATATACCGGATGCCACACGTACCCCTTTTCTATTTTGGCAGTTCCAGGTTGCCTGTCCGCCTAAGGATTTCGTCTGGTAAATAAGATTACCGTTGAGATCCGTTATTTTTACTATAGAGTTGTCCATTAAACCTGTGATGGTTACTTTATCTCTATATTCAGGCCGTACGGGATTCGGATAAGCGTAAACATCCGAATAGTCACTTCTACCTTCTGTCGCTTCCCCTTTATAAGAGACTAAACCTTTATCCGTACCGATAAAGACTTCTCCTGTTTTTTCGTTTATATCGATTGAATAGATGACATCGGATAGGAGAGGGCTGTTGGAAGTATTGAACTGATGTACTACTTCCTGGTTATCTTCATTTAGTACATAAACGCCGTTACCTTCGGTACCGATCCATTTCCGGTTTCCATTATCTACTTTGATGGTCGATACCATTACGTTATCAAGAAAATAATAGGGTGTTCCGTCCTCATTAATAAGTTTTACACGCGTACAACGTGTAGATTGATAGTTATCAGATGCTGCTATTTTAGGATTTGTAAAATAGACAGCGCCTTTATTACTACCAACCCATACATATCCGTTTTTATCTTCAGCCATGCAGGTATAGCTACTGGGGGAAAAGTCGTTACCGTCTGTATCAGTGAAATTAGCAAAATAGTGAGAAGTTGCTTCATCTAATGAATTATTATCGGCGATAACTGTAATGCGGACTTCACTGGTAGGTCGGGGTATATTTATCCATTTGTCATTGTTTGAAGTAATAAGTATATTGCTTATTGTATATTTATCTCTTAATGATTCAACAAATAAGCTATGCCATTTTCCATCTTTATCTAATATTTTAATAGCATTATTATTAACTTTTGAATTAGTCATCCAAAGGTTTCCGTTCATATCAAAAGCAAGCCCGTCCATAAAACAATAGTAAGTAGTATGATTTTCTGCATTTTCTATAGGACTGTTCTTTTCATCATATACTATGACTGGTTCACCGTTTTTATACTGTACGATGCCATCACCAAAAGAAGAGGTATAAATGATTTCATTACCTGCATCATCTGTATTAACAACGATACTGGTATAATCACGGGGCCATATTTTTAATTGACTTTGAACTTTGGAAGGTTCTATAACCGTCCATTTATCATAATCGTATATCATTACGGATCCTGCTTTGCCAAAACGGGTACCACCTATTATATTTTTACCGCCGGGTATCATATATACTTTATCATTCTGGCAGACTATTCTAAATGGGCTGTTGGAATAAGGGCCGTCGAGTATGATAGCTTCATTTACTGCTTCGAACTGATTGGAGCCGGTTCTTTTGATGGAGCGTAGACCTTTGCTTCCTTCGGCTATCCAATATTTATCGGTTTGATACGTACTGATATCTTTTATGGACAGGTTATCGATCCGGTCGAAAGTTTTTGTATCTGTAAACAGATAAACTTGGGATGTAGCTATGCAGGCCAGTTTTTCACCGGTAACTTTAATATTGCTCATTGAGGTATTACTAACCAAAGGAACAGTTGTATTGTTTGATTCGTAATAGACTCCTTTATTTTTTACCAGATAGAATAGTTGATCTTTGAAAAATACAATTTTATCGATTGAATTTTCGGACGGGAATCCCGGGATTGTATAAGCCTTCCAGTTTGATTTGTCCAACAGGTTGTCATTCAAAGAAGCATATATGACGCCCGTGGAGTTATCTTCTTTTGTAGTCGCATATATATGATTATTTAAAATAGCAGAGGATGTTATATTCCGGGATAAATTATAGGTATCGGTTATTTCATTTTTATCCATATTGACGACTATTATGCCGGATTTGAGAGATAAATAAGCATATTCGTTATAGAGCATGACCGAATTGATATCCTTGTCCCTTAAAGATGTGGTGGTAGACAGGTAGGGCAGGTTTTTCACCGAACCGTCTTTCATGATATCCATATTATAATCGCTATAGATAATCAACAGAGATTTTGTTTGTTTATTATAGGATATGAATTGGATATCCGTTCCGTTCAATCCGTTTCCCTTATAATATTGTTTGATGCTGTTATCTTCTTTTCCGTATGTGTACAAAGCGCCTTCAGCAACAACAAATACTTGATCGGCTGACTCTTCTACGTTATTGGTGTTGTTGTAGGAAAGATATGTTTTCCATCCGAGTGTATTGTCGCTGGCTGCAAAAACAAAAGATGAAAACAGGGAAAATAAGATAATAGCCAATATATTTCTCATACTAATTATAATATTAGAATGTATAATCCGATAAAAAAGCGGTTAGTTTTTTTACTGCTTCGGCACGATGGCTGATCCGGTTCTTAATGTCATTTCCCATTTCTGCAAACGTCTGTGTATATGTATCAGGCATAAATATAGGATCATAGCCGAAACCGCTTCCGCCTTTTTTCTCTTTGATAATAGTACCGTTTACGACTCCTTCGAACAGATATTCTTTTCCTTCCAGGATCAGGGCGATAACTGTACGAAAGCGGGCTTTCCGGTTTTCTTTACCTTCCATTTCATGGAGAAGTTTGTTCATGTTCGCTTCCGAATCATGTCCCGGGCCGGCATAGCGGGCTGAATATACGCCGGGAGCATTGTGTAACGCTTCCACTTCGAGTCCGGTATCGTCTGCAAAACAATCATATCCGAAATGCTCTTTGATATAACGGGCCTTTTGCAAGGCATTTCCTTCCAATGTATCAGCCGTTTCAGGTATCTCTTCATGACAATTGATATCTGAAAGGCTTACTATTTCGGTATTTCCGGCTGTTATTTTCCGGACTTCATCCAGCTTGTGCTGGTTATTTGTTGCGAATACAAGTTTCATGTTAGTTGAATATGAATAAAAAAAGCACTTCTATACGATGTGTATATAACGTACGGAAGTGCTTTAAATTGTTTGAATGATTGTTTTATGTCTTTATCTGATCAAACCCTTCCCCATACACTCCTCTGACAATACTTTGCGAGATGAAGGCCTGGTGGTCTATTTGTTTGACTAGGCGGAAGATAGAAACCGATTCTGATTTTTTAGCCAGTAAGACGACGACTTTTACCGGTTTGCGGGAATATCCGCCTACACCGTCGAGGATGGTGCAACCGCGATCCAGGTCGTGGATGATCCGTTCGGCTATTTCGTCGTATTTCTGGGAAAAGATCAGGAACTGGACAGATTGTCGGTTTCCGTTCAAGACGACATCGATTATATAATTGCTTACAAACATTTCGACAAAACCGAAGACGATCTTTTCGACATCATGGAACAGGAAAAATGAAGAACCGATGATGATAAAGTCGCAGAACAGCAAAGCGCGTCCGATGGATATATTCTTGTATTTGTTTACAATAGCTCCGACGATATCCGTTCCTCCCGTACTGCCATTTGCCGAGAAAACAAGTCCGAGACCGGATCCACAAAGGAAGGCACCGATGATGATGGACATAAACGGCTGGTCGTGCAGGATTGGCTGACCCTTCAAAAGCCATTCGAAGAATGATAAGGAAGCCGACAAGGAGAATACTCCGAAGATCGTTTTTATCAGGAATTTGAATCCTAAAATTTTCAGTGCCGCTAACAGTAATACTATGTTTATGACAAAGTAAGACACTGAAACAGGGATTAATTCATTACTGGCAAAAAAGATTAAGGCACAAATACCACTGACTCCACCGGTGATGATTTCATTCGAAAGAATGAAAGCGTTGAAGCCGAAGCCGTACAAGAGAGTACCCAACAGGATCATCAGGTAATCTTGTACAGCAAAATAGATTTTGTTGTTTATAAGCTTCATATAAATAGATTTAGATTACGATGTTTACAATCTTTCCGGGAACAACGATAATCTTTTTCGGAGACTTGCCTTCCATCCACTTAGCGGAGCTTTCGTGGGCAAGAGCCGCTTTTTCTATCTCTTCGCGAGGCATATCGGCCGGAAGTTCCATACTGAAACGGGCTTTGCCGTTGAAGGAGATAGCGTAAGTAAGCGAGTTTTCTTTCAAGTATTCTTCGTTGCAGACAGGCCATTCGGCGTCACATACGGTAGTATCGTGACCACAGGTATGCCATAATTCTTCAGCAGTATGGGGAGCGAACGGAGCAAGCAGGACGATTAATTGTTCCAGGATAGCCCGCTTGTTACATTTCAGGCTGCTCAGTTCGTTCACGCAGATCATAAAGGCACTGATGGAAGTGTTGTACGAAAAATGTTCGATATCGTAGGTCACTTTCTTGATCAGTTTGTGCAATGATTTCAGTTCGTTGGCTGTCGGTTCTGCATCCGTGATCTGTAAAGTGTCCGTATTGCCGAAGAACAGTCCCCAGAGCTTTTTCAGGAAACGGTGTACGCCGTCGATACCATTCGTGTCCCACGGTTTGGATTGTTCCAACGGGCCTAAGAACATCTCATACAGGCGAAGCGTATCGGCGCCATATTTCTCAACAATCATATCCGGGTTGACAACGTTGAACATCGATTTCGACATCTTTTCAACAGCCCATCCGCAGATGTATTTGCCATCTTCCAATACGAATTCTGCATTGTTATATTCCGGACGCCAGTTTTTGAAGGCTTCGATATCCAGCAAATCGTTTGATACGATGTTTACGTCTACATGGATAGGAGTGACCTCGTACTGGTCTTTCAAGTTCAGGGATACGAATTTGTTCGTGCCATTGATACGGTATACGAAGTTGGAACGTCCCTGGATCATACCCTGGTTGATCAGTTTCTTGAACGGTTCTTCTTCACAAACGATACCCAGGTCGAACAGGAATTTGTTCCAGAAGCGGCTGTATATCAGGTGACCGGTAGCATGTTCGGTACCGCCGATATACAGGTCTACGTTGCGCCAGTACTCGTCTACGTCTTTAGCTACCAGAGCCTGGTCGTTGTGCGGGTCCATGTAACGCAGGTAATAAGCGGATGAACCGGCGAATCCCGGCATCGTACAAAGTTCCAGCGGGAAGATTGTCTTGTTATCTATTTTGGAAACTTCCGTCACTTCCTGTTTTGCGGTGTCCCATGCCCATTTTACGGCGTGTCCTAAAGGAGGTTCGCCTGTTTCGGTTGGCAGGAATTTATCTACTTCCGGCAATTCTAACGGCAGTTTGTCTACCGGCAACATCTGAGGCATACCGTCTGCATCGTAATAGACCGGGAACGGTTCGCCCCAGTAACGCTGGCGACTGAAGATAGCGTCGCGCAGGCGGTAGTTTACCTTTACGCGTCCTAATTTATGTTCTGCCACATATTTCTTGGTGGCGGCAATAGCTTCTTTTACGGTCAGGCCGTTTAACGACAGGTCGCAATAAGGCGTTACGTCCGGTTTCGGCGAGTTGCAGACGATTCCTTCTTTTGCATCGAAACTTTCTTCGCTTACGTCGCAACCTTCGATCAGCGGGATGATCGGCAAGTTGAAATGTTTGGCAAATGCGTAGTCACGGCTATCGTGTGCCGGAACAGCCATGATGGCACCGGTTCCGTAGCCGGCCAATACATAGTCGCTGATCCAGACGGGAACGGCATCGCCGGTAAACGGGTTGATGGCATAAGAACCGCTGAATACACCGGTAACGGAGCGGTCGGCGATGCGTTCACGTTCCGTACGTTTTTTGGTGCGGTCCAGATAAGCGTCGACTTCCTGCTTCTGCTGGGGAGTCGTTAGTTGTGCAACTAATTCGCTTTCGGGAGCCAAAACCATGAAAGTAACCCCGAACATAGTATCTGCACGGGTTGTAAAAATGGTAAATTCAAGGTCGCTATCTTTTACTTTGAACTGGATTTCGGCACCTTCGCTGCGGCCGATCCAGTTACGCTGTGTTTCTTTCAACGAATCTGTCCAGTCGATCGTGTCCAGTCCGTCCAACAGCCGTTGTGAATAAGCAGATACGCGCAGACACCACTGGCGCATGATCTTTTGTTCCACCGGATAGCCACCACGTTCGGAAACACCGTTTACCACTTCGTCATTGGCCAGTACGGTACCCAGTGCGGCACACCAGTTTACCATTGTTTCACCCCGGTAAGCGATTCGGTAGTTCAGCAGGATTTCCTGTTTTTCTTTTTCACTTTTGGCTTTCCATTCGTCGGCAGTGAAATGCAGTTCTTCGCTGCAAGCGACATTCAAGCCTTCTGTTCCGGACTGTTCGAAAGCGGCAACCAGTTCGCTGATAGGGCGTGCCTGTTTTTCATCGTTGCAATAGTAGCTGTTGAACATCTGGATAAATGCCCATTGCGTCCATTTATAATATTCAGGATCGCAGGTACGGATTTCGCGGCTCCAGTCGTAACTGAAACCGATTTTGTCCATCTGTTCCCGATAACGGGCGATGTTTTTCTTTGTCGTTACTTCGGGATGCTGCCCGGTCTGGATGGCATATTGTTCTGCCGGGAGTCCGTAGGCATCGTAACCCATCGGGTGTAAAACGTTGAAACCCTGCAGGCGTTTGTAACGGGAATAAATATCAGAAGCGATGTAACCGAGTGGATGGCCTACATGTAGTCCTGCTCCTGAAGGATAAGGGAACATGTCCAATACGTAATACTTTGGTTTGTCGGTATTCTTTTCGACTTTATAAACCTTATTGGCAATCCAGTATTCGTGCCACTTTTTCTCAATTTCTCTGAAATTGTACTCCATGATTGTTTATCGTTTATTTTATCGTTTTCTATTTAAAGCCACAAAGTTAGTGAATTTTGTAATACATAAAGGTTTGAAGCGGCAAATTGCAGGAATGGACAGAGTGAAATTTCATTCCGGAAATTGTGGATACCTATCTGGAAATTACAATATCTCCCTTTAGATATAAAAGATACAATAAATTATTGGTTTATAGTGAAATAATAAAAATGTCTATTTCTTAAAAAATATTACCCTATAGGGAAATTTGAATTAGATAGGGTAGAAAATCGAATTAGATGGGGTAGTAGTTTCGATTTGGACGAATGGTTTTTTACGGAATAATACTCTAAGTTTGCGTAAAGCAAGAAGCTGAGGTTAATTTATATCTTTGTTGTA